>TARA_B110000003_G_scaffold107123_2_pt1 | contig 60177 bp, 39 predicted proteins | sample TARA_B110000003 | Tara Oceans TARA_B110000003 (sample SAMEA4396424) | marine metagenome | biome: Westerlies Biome; feature: [SRF] surface water layer (ENVO:00010504); material: water (ENVO:00002006), including particulate matter (ENVO:01000060) such as... | depth 5 m
CGAGGAACTTGCTGCCGGAACTTCACAACTCCGAGCCGCCAATAAAAACCTAAATACCGTGGCACGGCGTCTCTTTGCGAAAGGAGATTTTCAAGCCTCACGGGGAGCACTCGAACTCATCGTGGATCAGGATCCCGGAGCTTGGGAGGCCATGATTAACCTTGGCATTGTCCAACTTCGGCTGGACGACCCAACAGCAGCTACAAAGCAATTTGAACAATCAATCCTTGTAGCCGGTGAGCGAAAAATCCCCTACGCTCACTTTATGCTCGGGGATTCGCTTTATCGCGTTGAGCGCTTCGAAGAAGCCGAGCAGGAACTCCGCCGCTCACTTTCCTTCGAACCTCAAAATGCATTGGCTCACATTCTCCTTGGAAATATTGCCGGTAAAACAAGCCGCTTTAACGACGCCGAATTTCACTTTCAGGAAGCTATCGCTCAGGATCCCAATTTATTGGAACCCTACGTCAATCTTTCCATCATCTCCCTCCGGAAGGGACAAAAGGACAAGGCCCGAAAATATTACCAACGCTACCTTGCGAAGGGTGGTGCCGCCCGACCACCTTTGGAAACTCGCCTCATTAACTAATTCTCGCTTGGACTTGGTTCACCTCATGGCCTAGCCTCACCATGTGGCGAGAATATACCTTGATGACGATTTCCTTCTCTTCTCTGAGACAGCCCGCAAGCTTTTTCACGATACTGCGAAAAATCTTCCGATTATCGATTATCACACCCATCTCCCTCCAGATGAGGTCGCTACAAATCAGCGCTGGGAAAACATAACCGATCTCTGGCTTGGTCATGACCACTACAAATGGCGGGCCATGCGGGCCAATGGGATTCCAGAATCTCACATCACCGGCAGCGCTTCTCCAAAAGAGAAATTCCGTGCCTGGGCCGATACTATTCCGAATACCCTTCGAAATCCACTCTACGACTGGACTCACCTTGAGCTCCGCCGCTGTTTCGGCATCGATACTCTTTTGGGCCCAGAAACAGCGGACAAAATTTGGTCAGCTTGTAACGATCGCCTAAAAGACGAGGATTTCTCAGCACAAGGTCTCCTCCGTAAGTTTAGAGTTGATGCTGTCGGTACAACTGATGACCCCACCGATAGCCTCTCCCATCACGAAACAGCAAATGCCTCAGATTGCCCTACCAAGATTTATCCAACCTTTCGGCCTGATAAAGCATTTTTCGTTGACCGTCCGTCTGTCCTAAACCCGTGGCTCAACCAGCTTGGTGGAAATATTATTAGCTTCGCTGACTTTCTTTCGATGTTAAGGGCTCGTCATGATTACTTCCACGAAAAGGGCTGTCGCTTGACCGACCATGGGATGCGCTATGCCTTATCCGAACCATGTGACGAAAGGAAAGCGGATCAAATTCTCGCAAAAGTTCGAAAAGGCCATGCAGCCAATCCAGATGAGACCGATGCTTTCGGAGCCCTCATTATGCATCACGTCGGTCAGTGGGTCTTCGAAAAGGACTGGACGATGCAACTCCATTTGGGACCAAAGCGGAATCCTAACACAAGACTCTTTGAGCAATTAGGTCCCGACTCAGGATTTGATACCATCGGCGATTGGCCTCAGGGCGAGGCACTTTTATCGTTCCTCGACTCCCTGAGCAAACTCAACAAGCTACCAAAGACTATCGTTTATAACCTCAATCCACGCGATAATGCTGTCCTAGCCGCCGCCTGCGGCTCTTTTCAGGAGGCTCCAATCCGTGGGAAAATCCAATTTGGCTCTGGATGGTGGTTTAACGACACCCTTCAGGGAATGGAGTCTCAAATCAACGCGCTCTCGGCAGTCGGCCTTCTCTCCCACTTTGTTGGGATGCTTACCGATTCAAGATCTTTTTTATCCTTTCCAAGACACGAATATTTCCGTCGTTTGCTTTGTAATATAGTGGGACAAGATGTCGAAGACGGTAAGCTGCCAAATGACGAACGCCTCATCAGCAAAATGATTGGGAATATTTGCTACCATAACGCTGAATCCTACTTCGGACTCCCCCATCATTCAGAGGATCTCTTAGCCTAACCCCCCAAACGGCGGATTTCAGCCTCGTTTTTTTCTGAAAAGCGCGGTCGCTCTTTTAGCGGACGATGTTATTATCCATGGGTTGCAAATTTTGAGTAAATCCTATGCTTAACCTCGCTTTCCCGGTGAAACGACAACGTCTTTTGATTGATTGAACCCGATGCTTGATATTACCTTTGCCAACCCCCACTTCTTGTGGTTGCTCATTCCTCTTATTGGAGGACTCGTTTGGCGTTGGTTCAGCATTCCAGCTTCTATTGCCGTCTCTTCCACCGACCACTACACCAAGACTGCACCCAGGAAGAATTTTGCACCCCGTCACCTACTTCTCTTGCTAGAAATTTTCGCTGCGGCAGCCTTCATTTTTGCACTGGCTCGTCCCCAGTCTGATATGGAAATCGTTCCTGTGACCAAGGAAGGAACTGACATCATGCTGGTGCTCGATTACTCCAACAGTATGGATGCCTTCGACCCGCTATCAGATATGGATGATTCCGCAGTTCGAAAAGGCATTGCACAGGGGAGAATAAAGGACCGGCTAGGTGTTGCAAAGGATCAGATCAACCGATTCGTTTCGAGACGTTCAGGCGATCGGATCGGCCTTGTTATTTTTGGACATCTTGGCAACCTAGCGGTAGACCCAACGATCGATCACGACCACCTCATTGGGTATGTCAATCAGCTTGAGAACTCGCTTCTTTCACAGAGTGAACGCGGCACCAATATTGCCGGCGGAATCAGTCAAGGAATCATCGCCTTAAAAGACTATAATGAAACGAGACGCACTATCGTCCTAATCACTGACGGTGATCACACCGTTCCTGATCCCGTTTACACCCCAGTAACAGCTGCGGAAGCGGCAAAAAAACAAGACATCACGATTCACACCGTTGGCATTGGGAGTGACGACCCTTTTCTCCTAGGACCACTTTCACGCATGGGCGCGACAATCCGCTTTGACACTAGGAACCTCGAAAAGATCGCTTCAATCACCGGTGGCCAGTTTTTTAGAGCAAAGGACAACAAGGGTTTTGAAAATGTCATGGATACCATCGATGCCCTTGAAAAAACGTCGAAACAACGTCCAGCCCTTATCTATCAGCGCGATCTATACCCCACTCTTTTGGTCGGAGGAATCGCCGCTCTCGGCCTTGCCATCTTTCTTCGTCACACCCTCCTTCGAGAAATCTCTTAGACCTGTCATCAAAATGGAATTCCTCGCTCTCAAAAACCTCTTTTGGGTCCTACCCATCATCATCGTGGCCATTAGTTTTGCTACGTGGTCTTACCATCAGCGGAAGAAGGCTATCTCTCTTCTAACCCAGAACTCTGGGCATTGTAATCTAAAGTCGAACGCCTCTCCGGTTCGCCGCCGGATCCTCGGAATCGCTCTTCTCGCTTCGCTTTTACTTGCCGGGATCTCCGCCCTTCGCCCGATCAGCGGGTTCGTCAGAACTGAGTTCAAACGTCCTTCGAAAAATCTGGTTGTCCTTTTCGATATTTCCAAATCGATGACAGCAACAGATACCGAAGGAATCAGTCGAAATGACGCAGCGAAGCTTCTCTTGCGAGAATTTATTAATTCTCGCCCAACTGATCGTATCGGCCTGATCTCTTTCGCAGGAGATACCTTCATCGAGACACCTGTCACCAGGAGCCGCGCCACCCTCCTCAAGCGAGTCAATCAAATTCAGCCTGGTGATTTCTTAGTTCCCGGCACCGACATCACCTCTGCTCTTGAGGAGGCTCAGAATCTTCTTACCGAAGAACCTCCACCGGGATCAGCGATTATTGTTCTTTCCGATGGAGACAACGTTACCGGCGGCGATCCAGAAAAGGTCCTTGGTCAACTTAAGAAATCCACGGTCCCCATTATTGCGGTTGCCTTTGGAAAAGATGGCGTGCCAGCTAACGTGCCCCAAACCGAAATGTTCACGCAGTCAGATCATAATACGGTCAAGCAACTCTCCCAGGCAACCAACGGACTCTTTATTAGCGCTTCGCCAAAAGAAGTGGATGCTCAAATTGCGAAACTCAACACCCGTGTCGACACTATTGAGTTAGATGGCAAAAATATCGCGGGTGAACTCTACGAACGACCCCAGGATATTTTTGTCTGGCCTCTTACCATAGCTCTTATTTGTCTCATGACCCACATCTTGCTCCCACTTAGAACGAAAAATTGGTACCCACTAACAACCGCAATCATCTTCCTTTTTTCACTCGCTCCAAGCCTTTCCGGCGAACAGGTCGATTCTTACGACGAAGCACTAGAGATAGCCAAGGCAGAGGAACTACCAGTCATGGTAATATTCACCGGTTCAGATTGGTCACAGCTTTCGATTACGTTCGAACAAGAGATTCTCACACACCAAATTTTCAAAAAATGGGCAGAGACTAAAATTGTATGGACGCTCGTGGACCTTCCTCGTGTTGGGATCACTGAGGTAGAAAGGCGCGCCCGCCGCACTCTTGTTAAAAAGCTAGGGGTCGAAACCTTTCCAATGGCGGTATTTTTAGACTTTAACGAGAACCCCATAGGCTCCCTCACCCACGATCCCAAAGGACCCAATTCTTGGATCGAGCGAGCGGATGCGATCTTAAAGGGCGAGATTGCAGCCGCCGATACCGCCGCATCAACAGATTACCTCCCTGAAGAGGTCCGAAAAAGCCTTGAAGATCCCACCCTTACCGAGACCCAGAGGAGTATCCGCTACTATAACAAGGCTCTAGAGCTCGAGAAATCTGAGCCTGAACTCACCCTAAAATCTGCTGACCGGTTTAAACTACTGCTTGATCTTTACAGTAAGGCTGCGGACGCAGCTCCGACCCCCCGAAACGATCTGAAATTCGCCGCTCTTCACAAGCGCGGGCTCCTCTACCATCGCAAGGGGCAATCAAATGTCCCCAAATCTGAACAAGAAATTATGATGATGGCAATGCAGGAACGTTCCGATCCGATAAAGCTGCTTAAGCGTGCTAAAGGTTCATTCAAAAAGGCCCTCGAGATTTATAAGGGGGCCGCACCACTGAAGCCAGCTGACGAACAACTGAGCGACAATCTCGCCCTTGTTTACAAAAATATCTCACGAGTTCAGGCCTACCTTGATTTTCTTGCGGCGTTCCAAGATGCCATTGAGAGCACCCAAAACGCCCTCGATCAAGAAAATCGATTCGTCGAAAGCTTCAAGCGCGAGGTTAACACACTCACCGAAGTAAATAAGAGGGCGATCCAAAGCGCCGTGAACTCGATTCAAAACCTCATAGCCAAAGCAGAAGTAATTGAGGATTCGCCGACCATTCTGCCGGAAGAAGGTTTAAAAGACTACCATCTAGCCGAGGAGGATATCGTTCTGGCACCCTCCCCCCATCGTGAACGCTGGCTAGATCAAGCAGCTCAGCATATTCAAGATGCCCTAGATCACCTCATTGATCCCCAGCAACAACAGCAACCATCTCAAGGCGAGGGGGAAGGTGACTCCGAAGAAGGCGAACAAAGTGAAGGTGAGGAGCCAGACGGCGAAGGTGGCCGCCAAGAAAATCAGGAAAACCCCCAGGGAGATCGCCCCGAAGGCGATGAACCTGCAGCTGAAGATGAGGGCGAAGATGAGGGTCAGGGCGAGCCCGATGACAATGATCTTAAGAGAGCCGAAAAAGAAGGCGGCGATCTACGCTCACGTCTCCTAAGGAGGCAGCAGCAGGAATATCTCCGAAATGGTCGACGAATCCCTCGTAGTAAGAGCCACTAATTTTCGAAACCAAAATGATCCGACTCGTTCTCATTTTTAGTCTCTTTTCAGCCACAGTCTCCTGGGCACAGGACTACCGTGTTTCCCGGCCACCAAATCTTATTACTGAGGACCGGATCGAATACATCAGCATCGTGACCAGAGCCGAAATGGAACTGGGCAAACTTCCTAATCATCCTAAAATCACCTGGCTCGGTTATTCCAGTATTCGACTTCCTAATGATGCTTATGGAAACATGCAAACCGACAACCGGATCTCATTTATCGCAACCTCACCTGGGTTAATCGATTTCCCTCCAGTCCCAATCGTGCTTGAAAACAAAGAGTTTTTCATTCGAATCGGGGAAATAAAAGTAACAGAAAACACCACTTCAAAAACCGACACCCGCCTAGAGATCCTCTGGAACGGAAGTGGTCAGATTCCAAAAAAGGTCCATTTGGGTGAGGCCGTGGAAATTCAATTTATCGAGCTTGTTGAAAACAAGAACAACCGGTTCCGCGGAAGTTCATATTTTTCTCAGCCCACAAACCGGGTCGAGGGAGCGCAGTGGCATCAATACCTGCGTTACTCAGGGCGCAAACCAGTTCCCAGTGACTACTTCTACACCTATTCCCAAGGCGGGTTCTTCAGTCGCTACGGAAGCCCTGAGAACTATAGCGAGATGGCCCAAGAAATCGAGGGTGTTGATTATAATCTCCGCGCCTACAAGGCTCGTTTGTATTTCACAAAAATTGGAATATCAACGGGACACCTTAGCGCGACTCTTGGAACTTCTCGGATCCGCTCAAGACACCGAACACACGTCATCCCATTTGAAATTGAAGTGCTTCCCATTCCGCCTATTCCTAATAATCAGGCAATCGATTCGGGACTTGTAGGAGATTGGAAATTTCAAATCGACTACCGCCCTCTTCAACCTGCAGCCTCTCGCCCCTTTATCATCGATATTTCAATCACCGGCCAAGGGAACCCAAATCTCAGGAATGACTTCGATTTTTCAAGCCAAGGCTTCCCATCCGTGGAAAGCGAGCTCTATCCAAAAGTCGGCAGTAACTATGATTTTTGGGAAGGAGACTTCACGCAAACCCTTCTCCCAACCGGCAAAGTAGGAACCCTACCCGCAATCACCCTCGCCTCTTTTGACACCGTCGACGATAAATGGCGTTTCCATAAAATCACACCAACTCTAAACCTTCCAGGAACTAGTGACATCACTGCATCAATGACTCCTAGAAACGACGCGGGCAGCGTAACCACGCGCCCGGTTCTGCTTAATCTTCCCGTGTCTACCTTTGCAGCCTTCGCTATTGCTCCTTTTCTCCCTTTTCTTTTCGGCCTAGCCAAGAAACGGCTAGATTCACGAGATCCAGAGCAAAAGGAACGGGAAAAAACTCTTAAACGCCTGATTATAACCTTCAAATCAGGAAAAGGAACGGCAGAGGAAATTGACAACGAATTACTGCCCATTCTTCGGCACAAACTCCGACTCCCCTCAGGATCAACTGTAAGAGAAATTGCGAGTATACTTGATGACCAAGAACTCGCCAAGATCCTTGAAGCCCATGCTGAAATTTCCTTTTCCAGTCAAGCAAAGCCGTTCGACTTCATTTCATTGGGTCGCAGACTCACAAAGATTTCGCTCTTGCTATTGATTAGTAATATCTCCCTGAAGGGCTCAACTTTGGAGGAAGCCAATCAAGCGTTTAATGAGGCGAACTTCACCAAAGCAATCAGCATCTACGATAGTCTCATCGAAGAAAGCCCTGACCGCGGATCGCTACACTATAATCTGGCTCAAGCCCATCTTTCCGCAAATGCCCCCTCGCGCGCGCGCGCTTCCTGCCACACCGCGCTCTTACTTGATCCGCTAGATCAGGATGCGCGGTCCTTGATGAGTGACATTCGCGAGCGCCAGGGTGATCTTACCGTTTCACGAAACCGATTTCTCGACCTTCGTCCGGATCAATGGATCGTCGCAGCTTCTGTCACCTGGGTTATGAGCTTCTTATTTTTTGGGGGCCGAAAATTCATCTCACTCCCCCGCTGGCCTGGGCTTATTCTTGGAGCCATCGCACTCCTCTTTTTAGGAACCGCTGCTTGGCGACAGAAACAACATTACTCTTCCGATCAATATATGGTTCTTGCCGACGAACTCCCCCGCGAGCCCAAGGCGGGAACACCCGACTGGAACTATCCCGCACTTAGGGCAGGCCAAATCGTTCAAATTTCCGAGGTCAATGAAACCCATGCCCTCGTTCAATCATCCGAAAGCACTTTTTGGCTCCCCATAAATGAACTCCAACAAGTCTGGTAAATGAAAATAATTCTCATTGCTGCCGTATTAGCTTCTCTCCTTCCCGCCCAGACAATCACCTGGACCAAAGAACACGAAACCTCCATTCAAAATAGCGCAACCAAATTTGCTTCGAATCTGCCGAGTCAAATGGTTATTATTGGACGACTTGGTTTATCCGAAACAAGACCAGCGGTCGTTATTAGCGTAAACGGCCATATTCTCTCTCCATTCTTACCGAGCATTGACGGAGAGGATGCACCCTATCTTCTTTATCGGATCGATGGCTCTCGTATCGAACTCGAGACAGTCGCTGAAAATCCAAAACGCTTCGTTTCCTTACTCAAAATTAAACAACCACCATCTAACCTCGTTCCGGTCCGGGTTTCAAAAATCGCAGATCACACTGTGCTCGTGCCCACCACGGCGCCCATCACTTCAATCGGAGAGCCTCCAAGCCTCTTCGTAGATCATCTTGAGTTTGCTCCTCCAAAGGAAGCTAAAGCACTTAGGCTAGATAGTACGCTTTACACCCTCGGAGCTCCTGTCTTCGACCTCACTGGAGCCTTGATCGCCACCACTTTAAAGGGTCGCAAAACAAATACTCCAGCCCTTATGATCAAATGGTTAATTGCCGACTTCCCGGAACTTGATTCCATCCTCGCGAACGAAAGTATTTCGGATCTTGAGAAACTACCACTCGCGCCAAAGGTCACTCAAGAAGAAGCGAAGGAAATGATAATCTCGCCCATTACCCGCGCACGCCAGCGCTTCATCCAAAAGTCGCACCAAGACCCACTACCTTGTGTCCTCGTCTCTAACGAAGGGACGCAAGCAACTCACTCCGTTATTGGGACGATCATTCACGCGGAAGGGCTTATCATCACAAAAGCCAGTGACCTTGGCCCATCCCTTATAGTTCGTTACAACGGCAAAAACTATCCAGCAGTTCTTCTTTCGACTGACGAGACAACTGATCTTGCATTAGTTGGCATCTCCGAATTAGGGATGCCAGTTGTTCGTTGGATTGATGAACTCCCAAAATCCGGCTCAGTCGTAGCCTCTCCGATCTTACTTCAAGAATCCACAGATGAAATGGTTGCAGAACCGACGTCCTATTTGGGAATTTTCAGCCATGTCCTAGGAATGGGAATTCCGACTGTCCATGCGACAAGCCAGGTCACCAGCCTAGGGGTCACCACTGAACAACTTGATTCAGGATTAACGATCGCAGCTATTAAGCCTGATACTCCGGCTTTCGAAGCTGGGCTTTCGCCCGGGGACCTCATAAAAAGAATAAATAACCAACCGATTAATAAACGAGCTGACTTGACAGAATTTTTAAATCGTTGTGAGGTTGGAGAGAAAGTTACTGCCGAGATTGCGCGGGGTGGGTCCACGAGCTCCCATGAGATTAAACTTATTTCACCGCTCATGATTCCTCCAGCGACCGGCATTAATCTTGCAGAGAATCTCTCCATGGTTCCCAGTATAAGGCGAGCCCCTTTTCCCGAGGTGATTGTTCACAGCACCCCAATTAATGCGTGGGATTGCGGATCTCCAGTCTTCGACATCAATGGAAATGCTCTGGGGATCAATATCGCCGCAGTTTCTCCAGCACGAACGATCGCCCTTAAACCAAAAGAAATTCGCGCAGCAATCGACCGCCTTCTCGCCAAGACCCGCGCTTTTTAGTCTCGATGAAAACCCTAATTTTCTTCCTCAGCTTCACCGGGGTTATCTTTTCCCAAACTCCAAAGGATTTGGATCGAATCCTTCGGAAAATCGCCCCGGATTTGGTCGATGCAACTGTTGCGATCATGATCAACGGAGGCTCTGGTTCCGGCGTAATTGTAAGCCCGGAGGGATTGGTAATTACTGCTGCACACGTTACGAATGATCCTAAAAAACAGATGAAAGTCCTTCTTTCTGATGGACGTGAACTTCCAGCAACTAGCCTTGGAGTTGATCACGAAACTGACGGCGCGCTCTTACAGATCAACGCACCCGGACCTTTTCCCTACCGGCCTTACGTCGAAACAAAAACCTACAAGGTCAATGACTGGGTCATTGCGACTGGACACCCTGGGGGCCCAGTCGTAGGCCGTCCCGCTCCAGTTCGAATAGGCCGAATAAGCGAAGCCGGAACTAAGAACGGCTTCAGCGACGCCATAACAACTTCGGCAACCGTGATCTCAGGCGACTCTGGTGGCCCCCTTTACAACCTCAAGGGTGAGGTCATCGGGATTAACAGTAACATCAGTGGTTCCTGGCGAATCAACAAACACGTCCCTCTGCCCTCAATTGTTGCACGTTGGGATGCACTGATAGCTGGGGAAGCATTTGGCCGACCGATGAAGCCACAACAAGAGGCGGGAGATCTTTTTAACGAACCCTATGCCAAGCTTAGGGAGCGCTTTGAAGACGCCCTCAGCAAGCATAGTGAAAATGACCCAGAGGGCATGGCATTGCTCAAAAAACCACGACTTTTGGATCCTCACCACATGCAGAAATTTTTAGATCGCTGGGAGCCCGATCCTGAAGCACCAAAATCGCCTCAATATGGTTTTCAGCTGGAAGGTCGAGCTCCGCGAATCACCTCAATTATTCCCAATAGTCCTGCGGCTAAAAGTGAACTCAGAATCGGTGATGTGATCACTGCAGTCAACGGTCACCCGTTTCCAAGAACTACCGATCTCGCTCTCATCCTTAAAAAAGGGGGTAAAGTTTCGCTGACGCTCAACAGGGGTAAAATCGTGGAACTGACGCCAATGGAGGTCATCGCCCGCAAGCACTTCCCCCAACCAGTAGCCGGTGTGATTGACATGATTGTCATCGAAGCCCCTGACGGCGACAATAGGCCAGAGCAAATCCCTGAGAAAAGCTTCACTGGAGATGTAGAAATCATTCGGAAGAGATTCGAAAATTCTATTATCCAACTTAAAAGCGGGCGGGGAAAAACACTTGTCTCAGCAACTGTCATCCACGAAATAGGCCAACTTATCACTAAAGCCTCCGAAATCGCAGACGTCGAAGATCTCAGCGCAACCGTAAATGGTCAGAATTATCCTGTCACAATTATGGCGGTAGACGAAGCGACAGATCTCGCGCTAATCAATATCGATGTAAAAGGTTTGATCCCAGTGAAATGGGAAGCGAAGGAACCCAAAGTCGGACAACTTCTTGTCACTCCGGACGGAAAAACCGTTTTGGTCGGAGTAATTACACAACCAGGCCGTGAAGCCCCAAAGAAAGGCTATGAGCTCAATCACACCTCCGAAAAGCCGTCAGCCTATCTGGGTGTCACTTTTTCTGCCGAAACCTCAGCACCGGTTATTGAAACTATTGAAATTGGAAGCCCTGCCGACAAAATTGGAATTCTAGAAGGAGACAAGATCATTCAGTTCGAGGGAGTTCCCGTCTCAACCGTAGAAGCACTTGCCGAACTCCTAACAAAACGCTCACCAGGTGAGAAAGTTGAAATCTCAATACAGAGAGGGAGTGAAGAAGTGAAAGTCAAACCAATTTTAGATGTCCGCCCAGCTACTGCTGCTGGCTCTTTCGATCGCCAAGCCTCCCAACGCGACGGCCGGCTTAGCGAGCTTAGCGCTCGAGGTGGCGATCTGAGTCAACGCCGCGACGACTTCCCCTACGTTCTTTACCACGATCAACTCTTAACCCCACGCTTAACCGGAACGCCTTTGGTCGACCTTAAGGGCGAGGTCGTTGGAATCAATATTGCGAGGGCGATGAGACACCGCTCACTAGCGATTCCAACTTTAAATCTTGATCGTGTAATCGAAAAACTTCGGAGCGAAGCATTAGAAAATTAAACCACTACAGCGAAACTTGTGATTTCAGTTATTTCCCTTTCTAGCTTTCGGAAGGGTATTGCTCCATTCATGAAGCGTATAACCTTCGCCTAGCCCACCGATTTCATCAAGCAACTTGGCACATTCTGTTTTCCAAGATGAATAATCCGGCGCCTTCCATGTTCCGGAAGTCCTTGGAAACACAACATAGGTCACACCAAGACCCGAAACCGGCGCGTTATATGGAGTAGACTTCGGATTAAGCGCTTTAGCCATGCGTAGACTAGCCTCTCCGATTTTAAAACTTGGCCCCCCATCACCAACGATTGCCGGGTAAACATTTTTACCGTGAATAACGGCGACATAATCACCAACATTTGGTCCCCACGCACTCTCGCGGTCCTGTAGCATAAAGACGGGGATTACGACAAAAGGATCATATTCAGCGATCAAAAAACTTCGACGTTTGAGATCAGCAATACCAGCAGAAAGACGCTTCACTTCACTAGAATTACCTTTGGCCTTTGCATCACCTAACATCTTGCTCCAGCCTTTAATCATAGGGTTTTCAATTTCCCCGGTCTTTTTCCAACCATAACTCGTAAATGGCTGATAATTCGCTGAATTTACAATCTTGTCAGGCATCGTCGGAACACGATCACCGTCCGATCCATCGGAGACCACATCCATATCGGTCTGAAATAGGAAGACCTTTCGTTTAGACTGAGGATGTTCTAGTTCAAGCATCGTCTCACAGTCAAAATAGTTGTGCTTTGTGAGAACTCGGTCAAATCGGTTGGCGTAAAGCTTCAAGCGGGATTTCTTATTGTCATACAAACCCTTAAAAAATGGCGATACTCTTGATTTCTCCACGAGAGCTTCTAGCCCAGGAAGGATTTCTGGAAGCTCTGGGTTTTGCTTTACCACCTCATCGAACCGCCTCGCAGCTTCCGGTCGAACCACTGAAAAAGTAAGTGATGCTTCATAAGTCCCATCTTTTTCCCTCTCGCTCGATGCCAAGCGACCTTCCTTTTCTCGGATTTGGTATTTATAATCAAATCCCCTAGACGTTTTGGAAACATCAGTTCCCTTCTCGATCTCATAATATGGCGGCCTCACTAGGATTTTCTTTTCAACGACCCTATCTTTATAAATCACATCTGGCTTTGGTTCTTTTTTTCGAAGAGGCGGCGTGATTTTGCGCTCTAGGCCAAGTCGCCTCCGGATTTTTTCTGGAATCGGAGTAAGAATGGTGATTCCGAGAACAAAGGCTGAAACTGCAAAAAATGCTGTAACCCATGGGAAAGAGTTTGAAGCACGTCGTTTCACACCGTCAATTTTGTAGGGGGTCGGGTTAGAAGCCATGATTATTTTAAATCGCCTTGATAAATAAACAATCATCACAAAAGGGAAAGGGTTTTCAAATAGCGATGATTCGCTACCATCCGGCCATGAGCCCCGAAAAGACCAAACGCCTGACAGAACTTGCCTCCTGTGGAGGATGAGCTTCCAAGCTCGGCCAAGCCGAACTCACGCAAGTTTTGCGTGGACTTACTAACATCTCAGATCCAAATCTCCTCATCGGCTCAGCGAGTTCAGACGATGCCGCCATTTATCGTATCTCAGATGAGATCGCACTCGTGCAAACTCTGGATTTCTTCACCCCCATTGTAGACGACCCCTATCTTTTTGGGCAGATCGCCGCGGCCAACTCCCTCTCCGATGTTTACGCCATGGGAGGAAAGCCGATCACTGCCATGAATATTGTCGCGGTGCCTACCGATCACCTCGATCTCGACACCATCAACATGATACTCAGAGGGGGCGCAGACAAAGTTGCCGAGGCTGAGTGCTCGCTCTCAGGTGGTCATACCGTACAAAACCCTGAACCTCTCTACGGCCTATCCGTCACCGGATTGGTAAACCCACAACGAGTCATATCAAATGCTGGCGCTCAGGCTGGAGATCACCTACTTCTTACCAAACCTCTAGGTACGGGTATTATCTCAACTGCCATAAAGCGAGGAATCTGCTCACCTGAGCTTGAAGAAAGAGCCTCTAAACAGATGGCTGCTCTCAACACACCGGGTTCTGCAATCGCCAAAGTTGGCCTAACAAAGGCTGGGACTGATGTGACTGGGTTTGGCCTACTGGGCCACCTAAGCCATCTTTGCCGAGAATCTGGAGTTACTGCCCACATCGACTCCGCGGCAGTTCCTGCAATCGATCCAAACGTCCTCGAATTTATCAGGCAAGGATGTGTCCCCGGGGGGAGTCGCGAAAACCTCCGACTTGCCAAAGAGTTCACAACCTTCGCCAGCAACCTTACGGAGGAAATTCAAATCCTTCTTGCCGATGCTCAGACTTCTGGCGGACTTCTTATCGCCGTCAACCAAAGTGACCTAAAACAAGCCCAAGATGTCCTCTATGCAAATGGAGCGAATATTTTTGCTGAAATTGGAGTTCTGACCAGCCCTACCGAAAAACCGATCGTCGTCTCATAATTCTTCATCTTGGCAAAACTTCAGGAAACAATCAGGATGGCTCCTATGATCATTCGATTACTTCTTTTTCTTTTGGCTATTTCGCAACTTGCGGGAAAGAAGCGGCCAAATATTCTCTTTTGTATCGCTGACGACTGGGGTGCTCCCCATGCCTCTATCTACAAAAATGATGATGTAGTTCAAACTCCGACCTTTGACAGAATTGCTCGAGAAGGTGCCCTTTTCCATAACGCATACGTTTCGTCACCCTCCTGCACCCCCTGCCGAAATTCCATTATGACTGGACAATGGCACTGGCGCTTAAAGGAAGGTGCCAATCTTTACGGGACTCTCTCGCAGGAGGTCGAAACTTACTCGAGACTCCTTAAAAAATCAGGCTACCACACCGGGTCATGGCGTAAGTCATTTGGACCTGGAAAGCTTGAAGGGAAGTTTCTCAAAGAGCATCCTGCCGGAAATATTTATCGCAAAGGCTTCTCAGAATTCCTCGCTCAGCGGCCATCGAAAGAGACTCCATTTTGCTTTTGGTTAGGGGCTTCCGACCCGCATCGGGGCTATAAAAAAGGATCCGGAAAGGAGTCCGGTATGGACCTTTCTAAAATCAAACTTTTCTCTTTTTTCCCTGATGATCCTGAAGTCCGCAGCGATGTTGCGGATTACTACTTCGAGGTCCAGCGTTTCGACTCCGATGTCTCTAAAGCAATCGCTCGCCTTGAAGCAATTGGCGAACTAGAGAACACAATTATTGTGGTTACTGGCGATCACGGCATGCCCTTTCCCCGGTGTAAATCTAATCTCTACGATTCTGGAACCCGAGTTCCTCTCGCGATCCGATGGGGGCAAAAAATCAAAAAGGGTCTCGAATTTAAGGATTTTGTTTCTCTCACCGACCTCGCCCCTACTTTCCTTCAGGCAGCGAACGTAACAGCACCTATCGAAATGACCGGTAAAAGCCTTCTTCCAGCCTTAACAGGAAAAGGTGGACTAAGAAAATTCATCCTTACGGGTAAAGAACGACATGTTCCAAGCCAAGAGTCCCCCAGTATGGAGGGGTATCCATCCCGATCATACCGCGATCACAATTTTCTCTACATCCGCAACTACTCACCAAACCTCTGGCCTAACGGTACCCCAAACTGGAAAAAAGCGACAATAAAGAACACATGGTATGGGGACACCGATAATGGCCCTACTAAGTCAGCAATCGTCGACTTGGGATTACACTCAAAGTTCTACCAATGGAGCTTCGCCAAACGACCGAGCGAAGAGTTCTACGATCTCAATAGCGATCCAGAGCAACTTAAAAATCTTGCGACACAAATGCCAAAGCTTGTCGCTAAGTATCGCAATTCCCTTGAAACTGAACTTAGAGCCACTGGTGACCCGCGTCATGGCGGCCCAAAATTTGATTTTTCAGAACCCGCCTACATAGGCGGCGGACCACGTTTTCCAGGAAAACGCTAACTAGCAGATTTTTCAATCGCGGGCTTTTTTGGAGGATCCGGCTTGTATTTGGTCACAAGAAATCCGCCAACAGCAGCCAAACCAATCCCAGCGTAAAACTGCCACCGAATTCCAGCCATCCCCCCTTCAGGAGGGTGCATCCAAAGTGCGACCAAGGCATTCACAATAGGTGCACCAGCAAATATGATGGACATCACGGCGGCGGGCTGTCCTTTCGCTCCAAACGCAAGAAGAACCCCCAAAGCGCCAATCGCTCCAACGGTGCCAGCAATCAAAGACCATTTGAAACCAACCGCGGTAAATCTAAGGTTGGAACCCGAAAGCTTGAGCAAGATCAAAGGTGCAATGACTGCCACCAAGAAATAAGCAATTCCTACCACCAAAAAAGCCTTATAACGCCCGAACTCGGGATCCTTCATTCCAATTGCTCCCTTGTGAAGAAACACCCCATAAAGCCCCCAAAAGGCAACCGTCATAAGTGCAAACCCTAACCAATTCATATTTTTCTGTGCCGCCATGATTCTCTCAGCTCCTACTAGTATCGCTGAACTTCTCTATCTGACCACCGCGAAATTCAGAAGAGTGTAATTTCACTCAAGCGAGCATCGAATTTTGGGCGGAATCTCGATTGCCTTCATCGTCGCCAAATCAACACAAACCGAAACCATTTCACCAGTCGCATGAACTTCATCGCTCTCATTGACACGGAATTCGAAAGCATAGCGAATTGACCGCGTGCGAAGTTCAGCTATTGAAACAGACACCCTGATCAAATCTCCAAACTTTATCGGCTTCTTAAAATCAGCGCTCGCATTGACGCGGGGCCAACCAATCCCCCCTTGATGGAGAGCTAACCCACGAGCCCTAAGAAAGTCATGCTCAGCGGACTCCATCCATCGATAAAAATTAGAAAAGTGAGTAATACCCGCGAGGTCAGTCTCATAAAATTCAACCAAGCGGGACCATTCAAACTTGTCGTTCATTTTGGAACCACCCTTCCAAAAATCTTTTCAAAATTTAATGCCATCGCCCCAACATGATAGCGCTCTTCAACCGCACGCCGACCCTTTTTTCCAACAACTTCTCTTTCCGGGTCATCAAGCATTTCTTTAAGACCCCGAGCAAGATCTTCCGCCGAACCAGGGGCAACCAAAACTCCGCATGCAGCAGAGTTCACTATTTCCGGGAATGCCGAGGCATTTGGCATGACCACCGGAACGCTGCAAGCCATTGCTTCAACCAAATAAAGACCGAATGCCTCAGGATAAATTACAGGGACCGAAAAAACCGAGAGATTCCCTAAAAATTCAACTTTCTCCTGCCTACCCAAGTCAGGGAACCATTCAACGCAGCCGCCAAGCCCAGCTTTATCCAACTTTTTTTTCAACCCAGCAACATAAACATCATCCCCGCCGCCCATCGTACCTGCTATTGCAAGAGTGAATGATGAGTCATTTAAGTGAATGAAGGCATCGACGAGTAGCCCAAGGCCCTTGGAATGACACATCCGAGCGAGATATCCAATTCGCTTAACCTCTCCCCCACCGCTTTCCTTCCAACCGGAAAGGTCAATCCCATTCGGGATCACTTGAATAGAACCAGACTCAAGCCGCAAACGTTCCTCCATTAATCGTCCATAAAACTGGCTTGGCGCAACCAAAACATCGGCGTCTTGAGCACGCATAGCCAGTTGCTCCCATGCCATATTGCACCAGGGCTTAGGCAGGCTATCCAAAAATGAATCCTCGCCTTGGAATGTACAAATTATCGGAACCCTGAGCCGCCCCTTGAGTTCTCGAATTAATCCTGCAAGGAGCGCATTAGAAAGCACAATAACGTCCGGCTTTCCATCCTGTTTCAACCAATCGACCAATTTATCGACTTCTTTTCCTAAATTACTTTCCTCCAGGCGAAGCATCGAGCAAGCCATCTCACCTTGTTCATTCGCTGAAGTTAAATGGCTCCGCTTCGCAACCATTTGTAACAATCCTCGACCGTTTAAAAATTGGTCCATCCACCGAGGTAACCTACGAAAAAGGCGAAACTTCTGCTGAAGGTAAACATTGATGCCTCCAAAAAAAACGGGGGTCGATTCATCGGCTCGCTCTTCGTCAAGTTGCAAAGGCAAATACATCGGCACTAACTGTGCCTCATGGCCCATTGCGAGAAGCTCCCGAGCGAGAGTATTATCCCGCATACACGCGCCACAGTAGTAACTTCCAGTGCCTGCGGTAAGAATAGTGATTTTCACACCTAAGTAAGGGCTCCGCTGCTAGCGGTCTTGCCATGGGGCAATTCGTTGGGCAGCTCTGCAAATTCCGAAACTCGATCGAAAAGCTCGGTGTAGTCTTTGTCGATCAAATCACCAATCAGACAATCGGTTAGGTCGCGCCTGACTTCAGCATACTTTGTCACAACATCCTTGAAACTAAAGTCCTCATCGTAGAACGCATAGACCAATTTCCTCATCCACTCGATTCCTTGACAGACCCGTTCACCGTAATCAGAAAATTGCTTACTTCCAGTATCACCGTCCGCAAGGGCCTTTTCGACTGCATCCGCTCCAAGCGAACCTGTCGTCAAAGCAAGATAGACACCCGACGAAAAAACGGGGTCAAGGAAGGCAAAAGCATCACCAATGAGAATCAGACCATCCGTAGCACAATTCTCAGCACGATAAGAGTATTCCCCGGTTACCCAATATTCCCCAAACTGCTCGCCCTCGGAAAGGTGTTCCTCAACCCACTTATTCTCTTTGATTTCACGTTCGTAAATCTCAGCTAAATCACGACCATCACGGTAAAGATAATCGCGCTCCGCTACGATCCCCGTGCTCACGATATCATCCTTCAGTGGAATATTCCAAAACCATCCTTTCCCTTGCACATAAGCGACTGTTGTAGCCCCCTCGTCAACACCCAGATCCCGCTTGGCACCTTTATAAAGAGTCCAAATTGCAATCTTATTCAGTTTGGGGTCACGTTTACGCCACTTCTTTTTTCTCTGAAAAAGTGCATCCCTTCCTGAAGCATCCATTGTAACCGGTGCCCGTAATTCGAACCTCTTCCCTGAAGCATCCTCCGCTCGAACCCCTACCACAACACCATCCTGTTCAATGAAATCAAGAACCTTTATCCCTTCCCTCACCTCCGCACCAGCTTCCCGAGCTCTTTCCATCATCATCGTATCGAAAGTCTCGCGGTCGACTTGCCATGTTTTTGCCCTAGGGTGATCGGTGTGCTTCGAGAAATAAAACGGAGTAGAAAGCTCTCCCTCAGGATCTACAAATTGAACGCTCTGCTTTACTTGAAATCCTTTTTCATCGAGACGGTCGGTCATTCCAAGACGATTGAGAGTGTCCCAGCAATGAGGTATTAAAGATTCGCCGACATGGTAGCGGGGAAAGTGCTCTTTTTCCAAAACAATCACTTTCCGACCCTTTTCTTCGGCCAAAATTGTGGCGGCAGTGCACCCGGCAGGACCGGCCCCAATAATGAGAACGTCACAGTCATAAGAAAGATTTGTGATCATAAGTTTTCTTTTGGTAAAATTTCGATAATTCTAGCGAGAACCTCTTCATCTGCTCCCACCAACTCATTATAGCGCCCAAATAAAAATCCGCCACCCGATGAGGGGAAAAAGTCGGGCTGGAAGGTTTTGCCTGAGATTTTCAAAAAACCTCCCGGACGACTGAAATATTCCAATCCACTTTCATTTAAAATCGTCCCCAGAGGTTTACACCCTTCTGTTATGGCAGAACCGAGTCCTGTGGGAAAATTCCCAAGAAAAATTCGAATCAGCCCATACTCGACTGGTTTATTACCAACTCTTAAGAGAACCTCCCGGAAATAGCAATCTGAGTCACTTCCCTCGTCAAAGATCTGTAATTCAACTTCCCCCCCGTGGAACTCTGCCAAAGTGGACGTCATGTCATGTTCATGACAAAGAAGGTCTCGATAAGGTTGTTCCACCTCAGCTGGTTTTATCCACAAAAAACTGAGATCGCGAAGATGCTCCCCAATCAACAAATCTCGAATCTCTTCTTTTTTCTCCATCAGCTAGACCAATTTATTCGTCCGATGTTCAGGTAGAAAAAAATCGTGGAGAATATTGTCCACACAGAGCAAACCGTCTCGCTCTAGCACGATATCTTTACCCTCTACCAACAATAGCCCTTCTTCGGTTAAGTCATTCAATTCCTCCTCCCACCTCCCTAAAACATCGACTCCATATTTAGCCTCAAAGTGCCCAGCGTCCACGCGGCCGAGTTTCATTCGAAGAATGAACTCGCGAATCATTCGCTGCTCCTCGGTAGTTCGAAAGCTCCGCTTGGTTGGCATTTCGCCAGATTTAATAGCGGCCGTATAATCATCGATCTCCGTTAGATTCTGATAATGAACTCCGGCTGCGTGAGAGAACGAAGCTACCCCGAGCCCCAAGAGGTCGGCTCCACCCCAGAGTGCATCTCGGTAAATAAACTTGCTCTTAGCAGGGTCTTTAACCGCCGTGTAACCGGATCCAACGGTATAGCCCGCGCTCTCGAGAGCAGCAAAAGCTTCTTTCACCCAACGACGCTTGGTCTGCCAATCTGCAACCGGCGCGATCAGTTTTCCAGTGTCCTTCATTTCACGATAAATCGTCGTGTTGTAAGGAATCTCCATTTGGTAAATCGTCACGCTATCAGGAGCTAACTCGATAGTTTTTTCGATGTTGCGCTGCCAATTTTCCTCGGTTTCCTCGATCATGCCTGCAATCAGATCAATATTAATCTGATCAAAACCTTCAGCCTGAGCACGCTCATAGGCCCGACCAACCTCCTTGGAACGATGCGCCCGACCATTAATCTCCAGAATATGGTCGTCAAAATTCTCAATCCCCAGACTAAGACGAGTTACCCCAATATCCCTGATCGCAGCCAATTTTCCCGGATTAAGGGTGCCAGGTTCACACTCGAATGCTACCTCTTCTGCAGCATCCCAAGGAAGGATTGACTTCATCTGATCCGTTAAGTGAGCCAGCTGCTTTGCGGACAAATATGACGGAGTTCCACCCCCGAAATAGATGAAGTGTGGCTTCCGTCCTTCGATAAGAGGCTTGCGGGCCATCATCTCAAGCTCGACCAACGTCGAATCCAAATAGCGCTTGATGTCATCTGCGCTTTTGTCGGTATAAACGCGAAAGTAGCAAAAATGACACCTCTTCCGACAAAATGGAATATGGTGGTAAAGACCTAGGGGAACCCCTTCTTTCGGCTTTTGATTGTAGATTTCTTCAACTTGCTCGTTCTGATCATCCGACCAAAAAGAAAACGGAGGATAATTTGAAATAAAATAATTCCCCGCGCGGGTGTCTTTTTTTTGATCTGCAGCTGCGCTCATGTGGCAAAAGTTTGACGTATTCGTAGCAAATTACACGGAAGAAAATGTCAATATTACACCTCCATTTTAAATCATCGGCCAAAGGTGTGACAAAAACGTCACAAATTGAGAGCTTTCCTTTTGATCCCAATCCAAGTTATTGTGAAGTCTCGTGGAAAAGGTTTTGATTATTGAAGACGAGGTCGATATCGCCCAACTCGTCGCGTTCAACCTTGAAAGAAACGGATATCTCGTCGATCAAGTTCACGATGGCCAAGAAGGACTTAAAAAAATCCTCAAAGATCAACCCGATCTCGTCATTCTTGATCTCATGCTACCCGGATTGGACGGTTATAAGATTCTCAAGAAGATGCAGCGTGACCCCCGCTCACATTCCATTCCAGTCCTCATGCTCACCGCTAAAAGCCAAATCGATGACCGTCTGAAGGGGCTCGAACTCGGAGCCGATGACTACCTCACAAAACCTTTTAGCCCGAAAGAGCTTATTCTCAGAGCCAAGGCTATTTTAAAACGGAATCGCGTGACCCCTGGTTCGTCGACCTTCTCCCATGGACCATTCCATTTCGACAAAGATAATCTCTGTTTTTCTCTCAATCAAGAACCCCTCAGCCTCTCCTTAATCGAATTTAAGCTATTACTGTATCTCTGCCAACGCCCAGGCCAACCGCAAGATCGGAATGACCTCCTCAAGGTGATCTGGGGATACAGTGACGAGATTCATAGTAGAACACTCGATACGCATATGAAAAGACTTCGTCAAAAACTTGGTCAAGAAGGCACACTTATTGAAACCATCCGAGGAACCGGCTATCAGATTCGCCAAATCGAATGACTTACTTTGTCTTTAGTTGTGTTATCGCCCTATCTTACCTCCTATTTAGATTTAGGAAAAAGCAACGGGGAGCAGAAAACGAATTTGGTCGCCTAAGGGATAAAATAGTCCGGGACGAGCGAAACCAAACCAGGGCCCACAGCCCTGACGTGCAAGACCTTCTTGATGCACTTCCCTACCCCTTCTTTTCAATAAATAGCGAAGGAGTTTTGAATCGGGTCAACTCCCAAGCTAGGAAGATCTTCGACGGTCGTGACATCCTTAATTGCAATTTCCAGCATGTCTTTCTCGATTTAAAACTAAGGTCGTTTCTTTCCAAATCACTTTCAAAGTTCAAGGCTTATCGAAAGGTTTTACGATTCCCACCCGATTCAGCTTTTTCCTCGTATGGCCTTGATAAGGATACCCACTGGGAAATTGATATTTGCCCGCTCTCACTTCAAGACAACAACCGTGAAATTCAACTTACGATGAGAGATATCACAGCAAGCGTTCACTCAGATCAAGTTAGAAAAGACTTTGTCGCCAACGCCTCCCACGAACTTCGCACCCCCCTCTCCGTAATCTCGGGCTACCTTGAACACCTAACTGAAGAAGAAGGCCTTAATCATAAGGAGACTGCTCAAAAAATGCTCGAGACAATGGATCGCCACGTAGTCCGCATTAATCGAATTGTCGACGACATGCTTTTAATTTCTAAGCTCGAGTCAGATGACTCTGTTCCACTCAAGCTAGCACCATTTTGTATTGCAACTTGTGTTAGGGACGTCATCGAAAGACTGGAACTTGTGATCAAAAGACAAGGATCTACGATTGAAATGAAGGTCCCTGAAATTCACTTCATGGGCGATCAATTTTACTGGACTCAAATCCTTTTCAATCTTGTCGAAAACGCTTTAAAGCAAAACCCAGATATACCACTCAAAATTCATATCAATACCGAGTTAGATGAGAATGATAATCTTAAGATCCAAATCTCTGACAACGGAATTGGAATCCCCGCAAACGATCTTCCATTCATCTTCAAACGATTTTATCGCGTTGAAAAGCACCACTCCCAATCGCAAATTAAGGGAACTGGACTTGGCCTCTCCATTGTAAAGCGAGCCGTTGAAGCTCATGGCGGCACAATTACCGCAATTTCAATTCCAAAGATCGAGACTATTTTCACTATAATCGTGCCACAAGCCAATAAAGATATCGATGATGATTGAAGAGGAAGGCTTGCTATTTGTTAATTACTGCGTTTTTTCTCTTCGACCCATTTAAAGGAACCGATACTCTGATTCTTTTCCAATCTCTCTCGATGAGAGACTGGTTCCGGGTTTTCATAAAAAATTCCTCGAACCCAGCCCAAAAGCTTTTTTGCCAAACGGCACTCTTAAAATATGACTCCAACCTCATTCGAGGAACTTGCATTAGCAGCTCCCATTCAACGGGCGCTCGCCGAACAAAAGTATTCGACACCGTCACCTATTCAGGCGCAGTCTATCCCTATTCTTCTTAAAGGGGGGGATCTTCTCGGCATCGCTCAAACTGGCACAGGAAAAACCGCGGCATTCTCCCTGCCTATTCTCGACGCGCTTCACAACAACCCTCAGCGAACCCGCCGCAAATCCGCGCGGGTCCTTGTTCTCACCCCGACCCGCGAGCTTGCCACCCAAATTTCGCAAAGCTTTGACAGTTACGGTCGCCACCTTCGATTCAAAAAAACATTAGTCTTTGGTGGGGTCGGAAAAAATCCGCAAATCCGCGCCATGCAACCTGGCGTCGATGTTCTCGTAGCCTGCCCGGGACGCCTTCTTGATCACATGAACGAAGGTGACATCGAACTTTCTGGTGTCGAATACTTCGTTCTCGATGAGGTCGATCGCATGCTTGATATGGGCTTCCTCCGAGACGTTAAAAAGATCGTTGCGGCGCTGCCGAAGAAAAAGCAATCGCTCTTTTTCTCCGCCACTCTTGCGCCCCAGATTAAAGACTTAGCACACACGATCCTCATAAACCCTACCTCGGTTTCCATCGCACCTGAGACAACAACGGCTGAAAAGGTCGATCAAGCTGTTTGCTTCGTCGATAAAGAATCTAAAAAAGACCTCTTATTTAATCACCTTGCAGAGCAACAAGGCAAAGGGCTAACCATCGTCTTCTCACGAACTAAGCACGGCGCTAACAAGCTCTGCAAATCCATCAACTCACACGGGTTTGAAGCCGAGGCAATTCACGGAAATCGCTCCCAACCACAGCGTGAGCGCACCCTAACAAAGTTTAAAAAAGGAACTCTCCCTATCCTCGTCGCAACCGATGTTGCAGCTCGAGGAGTCGACGTAAAAGATGTCACCCTCGTCATCAATATGGACCTTCCAAATGAAGCGGAAGCTTACGTTCATCGGATCGGCCGAACCGGACGCGCTGGTGCCACCGGACATGCAATCTCATATTGCTCCCCCGAAGAACACGAGTTCTTCATGGATATCGAAAAGCTCATTCAGCAAAAAGTTCCAGTTAGTATAAACCACAACTACCATCACGTAGAGCTTGCCAAACTTCACGCGCGAGGTCTTAAGTCACCGCAATCAACCCGAGATAATGGAGGCAAGACCCGCAAGGGAGGAGGCGGCGGGAGTCGTGGGCGCCAAGGTGGGCAAAACCGCAACCCGCAAGGAAAAAGACGCTCAAGCAATCCCACGGGAGAAAACCGTCGCAGACGCCGTCGACCTTAACCGAACTCAAGTTCCTCCTCGAAGAATTTCAAGCGGCGAATGCTCACACACCCCTCGACTCAAAACGAGGCCACCAAGCACAGAAACCAAGGACACCAGTCCCAAGGCTGAGAAAACAAGCATCAAATCTGGCCATGGCGAGGCTTTGAATACAAAGATCGCCAACGCGTAATTTGCACCGACAGCCAACAGCACTCCAGTTAAGGCAGTGAGTATGCCGAGGGTAGCGTACTCAATCACCAAAATCACACGCACTTGTTTGGACGACGCTCCAAGCGTCCGAAGAAGCACACTTTCTTTCAAGCGAACATCCCGCCCATTCATCAAAGTCCCAAGGACGATAGGTAATCCAGCCAGCACCGTAAAACCGGCCAACACCGTAATGACTGTCGAAATATCGCTTAAAATATCCCGGACTTCCTCGAGAATCTGAGTCAAATCAATCGCAGTCACATTCGCAAATTTGCCTGCCAGCTCGCGCTGAAACTCGCCCGAAACTTCAGGAGATGGCGTTCGAGTTGTGATGACGTTAAATCCTGGCGCGTCCTCCAAAACACCGGGTGGGAAAACCATGAAAAAATTGAGATTAAAACGACTCCAATCCACTTTACGAATACTGGTCACCTGTGTCTTAAGAGCGATTCCTTGAACGTCCATAATGATCTCATCACCAATCCCAACCTTCATGTCCCGAGCTATCTTCTCCTCCAGTGAAATAGGCACGATCCCTGAAGGATCAGCCCTTTCAGTCGCCAACTCACCCTCGAGAATTATCTCAGTAAAGTTTAAGCGATTTCTGTAAGTCGATCGAAACTCCCGCCTCCCCACCCACCCTGGAACACCTTCAACCTTACCGACTTCGACGCCACCGATAGATTGAACTCTCATTGTCACCATTGGGACACTCTCAAGAACAGGTAGATCGTTATCCCTTAAGACCGATTCCACCCCAGAAACCTGATCCGCCTGAACATCGATGAGATAAAGATTTGGATTCTCATCCGATTGTTGAAGAGTCAGCCGCTCGTTCAAAAGATTGCTAACCGAAAGAATCGTCACCAGCAAAAAGGCGCCTAATCCCAGCGAGAGCAGAAAAAGGAGAGTTTGATTTCCAGGGCGATGCAAGTTGGAAACTCCCTGCCGTAAAAGATACGGCCATCGTTTCCCCACTATCCGACGTGTCACTGCCATAAGTATTCTTGCGACAGTCGCCAGCATCAAAAAAGCCACGACCATTCCACCAACCAGAGCGAGAGAGCGCCTCCAATCAGAACCATTGGAGCGGGCAACTATAAAGAGCAATCCCACCAGCAGAAGATAAATTGGCAAGGCTTGCCAAAAGCTTCCCTTTAAACAAGCGCCACTCCTGAGCGTAATCGCAGGCGAGATCCCCTGGATTTTCAACAAAGGTAAAAGAGCAAACCCACAACAAACAAGAAACCCCGTTGCAGTGGTCTGCGCAACAACCTTCCACTCTGGTGATGGAATCACAGACACAGGCAACTTATCACCAAGCACTTCGAGCACACCCACTTGAATCCCAACCCCAAGTCCTCCTCCAAGAAGCGCCCCAAGTAAACCAAGAGCTATCGCTTGTGCAAAATAGATTCCAAATGCCAAATTCCCAGGGCACCCCAAACAACGCAGAACCGAGATTGTCGCGATTCGCCTCGTCACATGAGCATGAACTGCGCCAGCAACACCAATCGCTCCAAGCGCAAGAGAAGCCAATGCAATAAGCCCTAAAAACTTTTGAAAGTTTTCCAAAGCATCTCCCAAATTCTCTCTGCGATTTTCTGGGGTTTCCATTCTCCAACGACTCTTGGGAAAGTCCTCTCGAATCGCTTTTTTCAATTTACGCTCATCACGAACCTCTTTGATTTGAAGATGCAGCTGATGCGATGCCATGCTATTTTTGCCAATGAGACCACTTCGCTCAACATCATCTAACTGAACATAAACCTCAGGGGCAAATCCACTAAAGCGATTTCCTCTAGGTGCTGGCTTCTTGATAACACCCAAGATTGTTAGACGGATCCCGCCTAACTCAACCTTATCACCAACCTTCGCTGAATATTGATCAAGAACCGATGGCTCCAGTAAAATCCCGCCTCCTTGACGCAACTGTTTCCAAGCCTCTATCGGTTGCGTCTCGACCCTCCCGTAAAAAGGATAAGCACCATCCATCCCTCGGACCTGCATCAAACGAGCACCCCGATCTGGTAAAAAGCGAAGCATCGAAGGGAAACTTACCTCACGACTCACCCGCTCAGCCCGCTTTGCCAAACTTTCAATCTCATCAGATTTAAGCTCCTTCCGAGAGGACACACGCAAATCAGAACCAAGAAGCGATTTTGCCTCGGATTCGATTCCACCTTCCACGCTTGTTTTTAAAGAATGAATAGCCGTCAACGCGGCGACACCGGAAACAATCGCTAGCGAAAAAACAACCAGTCGGACCCGTTGCGACCGGCTGTCACGCCAAGCCATTTTCCAAACCCAACGGCAAAACAATGATCGCCAAAGACTCGTAGGAAGAGGCTTCACTTTAGAGAACCTCATTTTCCTCCTCCAAAACAATGCTTCCACCACTCATCGTAACAACCCGTCGTGCCTTTGCTGCAAGCCTCGAATCATGGGTTACTAAAACGAGAGCCGTTTCCGCTTCACGATTCAAACGGAAAAGCATCTCTACGATAGGCTCACTAGTTCCTGAATCTAAATTACCAGTTGGTTCATCTGCGAACAAGATTTTGGGGCGATGAATAAAAGCTCGGGCCAGCGCTACCCGCTGTTGTTCACCTCCTGAAAGTTGCAAGGGGTAGTGATCCATCCGGTCACCAAGCCCAACCTCCACTAGTAACTCTTCCGCTTCAGCCTGTCCCCCTGATTCCCCGCGTAGCTCCAAAGGGACTAAAACATTCTCAATTGCCGTCAAGGTTGGGATCAACTGGAAGCTTTGAAAGACGAATCCAACTAATCGGTTTCGCAAAGCAGCCCTTTCATCCTGACATAGGGTCTCGATAGCGAATCCGTCCAGTAAAACCGAGCCCGCGGTCGCATCATCCAACCCGGCACAAAGCCCTAGTAAAGTCGTTTTTCCGCTCCCTGATGGTCCCACAATCGCCAAAGTGTCACCCTCCTCTAAACTTAGATTCACATCCTTTAAAACGGTCAATTCCTGTGAAGCAGTCTGATGGACTTTCCGTAAATTAGAAACCTTGAGGATGGGCGGTTTGACACCACTTGATGGTGGATCTAGTTTTGAAACAGATGGATGAATCATTGCGGAAGATATTTTTAAGAGGCCTTTTACTGGCTGCGATCCTTTTAGTATTCGCTGGAAACACGGCGAAAGCAAATGATACCAAAAAGCGTATCGTGATCCTAGGGGACAGCATCACTGCCGGCTACGGGTTAAATCTTAGCCAAGCTTACCCCGCTCTCATTCAGCAGAAAATCGCGAAAGCCAAGCTCCCCTTCATTGTTGTAAATGCCGGCGTTAGCGGTGACACTTCGGCCGGGGGCTTACGTAGAGTGACTTGGGCCCTTAGCAAAGGTGCCGACATTCTCGTTGTTGCGCTGGGTGGTAACGACGGACTTCGCGGTATTCCCCCTGATGAGACCAAAAAAAATTTAATTGGGATTGTAAAGAAGGCCAGGATTAAGAACCCCGAGATCAAAACCTTGATCGCCGGAATGCAAATGCCAGATAACATGGGTCCCGAATTCACCGAACGATTCAAAAAACTCTTTCCCCAAATCGCTAAGGCTACGAAATCCCGTCTAATTCCATTTTTGATCGCAGGCGTCGGTGGAAATGAAAACCTAAATCAACCAGACGGTATCCACCCAACTACAGAAGGGCAAAAAATTGTCGCGGAAAACGTCTGGAAAATCCTGCTTCCAGAACTCACAACGAAAGAGCCCTAAGATTCTGCTTTCTTACGAAAGATTACAGATGCCTTTTTCCGTTTCTTAAAACCTATGCCGCATCATAAAACAGGAACCGCCTTTATCCCTGTCATCGTCCTGTTTTTCTGCACTTTTTCCAACGCAGATCAAAAACCGAAATTTACCGATTACTGCAAACGGATTGAACAAGAAATCCAAGGAAGGAAGCACGGATTTCTTGCCGGAAATCTTACTTATTACGTCGGTGGATTTTACGCTAGCTGGAAGCTATTTGAAGATGAGACCCTTGGCCTAACACACCCCTTCTTTCACGATCTCCGTGGCAGGGGCGCTTCACTCCTAGAAAGCAAACTAAGCGGCAATGAAAACACGGGGAAAGGAAACGACTTTCTAAGCTGGGAGTTTTATAAAGACACGCGAGTCCTCTATGGCAGCGTAATCGTGGATGGGAAAACCTATAAACACCCCAAACCGACGAGTATGCGTTGGCGCCCAGACAAGATAATCTGCGAATATGAGATTGCAGATGTAAAAGTAACGGAAGAGAAATTTATATCAGCTAGCGATGCTATCGCATCCATTATCACATCATCAAAGCCAGTGACCCTTCAATTCTCCGGTCATAGCTTTTACACGCGAAACAGCACCTCATCTTCAGCGGCGATCAAACATGACGAGAGAAATAGGGCCCTCATAATCTCAGAGGGTGGCATGATGAAAGCCCGCCCTGATCCCAATGGCCCCGTGCGTATTGGGCCTTCCGTCTATAATGACATGAGCACTGTAATAAGTAGCTCCCGCAGTTTCAGTAAGACTTTGGTCACAAAGAAGGATGAAAAAGGCATTCAGCATTATAGCTTCTCTATTCCGTGCGATAAAAAGGGCATTGTGGTTTCGTGGGCGATGCACGATGAAGAGGCTTCCGCCATCGAAGCCGCCACCAATATTATTCAAAATTACCAATCTTTGCTCTCGAAGAAAACAGCCGAGATGAATCGGCTTCTCAACGATGAAATCCCCCACTTCCGCTGTCCAGATAAGCGGTTTGTAGACATCTACTACTACCTTTGGTCCCTCTATCTCATGTATCACATCGAGGTTGAAAAAGGGTGGGAACTAGAAGGCCACACTCAAACCGCCGTCAATAATTTCCTTGGGCTTCACCGCTACGACGCAGCCTTTCAAATCAAGGTCGGAGCGTGGACGAGCGATAAACGCAAGTTTGCTTATGGCAACGTCCTCACTTGGAAACATCTCACCAAGAACAACCACTTCAAAGAATCTCTAAATGGCGCCCGGATGATTTCAGACAATAAAGGCATCTCCTGGCACAGTGGCGCCTACGGCCCCGAAACCTCAGAGCACGTTTTAGGTGCATGGCAAATTTATGAACACACCAACGACGTCGACTTTATTCGAAACGCATACGAAGATCATTTTAAAACGCTCTTTCACAAACGTATTACTGGATTCGCAATGAACGAATTCGAGGTTGCTGAAACTCTCGAGAGAATGGCTACCATCTTGGACAAAAAAGATGATGTGCAACATTGGCAGAAATTGCTGCGTCGCGACTCACAACATGTCCGACTCATGTTTGACCAACGTTGGGAATCGAACGGCGTGCCAGATTACTTTGCCGCGCCTAAAAACAGAATGCTCATGACAAATGGATTTTGGGCAATGCGATCTCCCTATTTCCCGAAGGAATATGCCATCTCCATGATTCAGAAATGGGCCCTGAATCGCGAGAAAGGTTTTTACGGAGAATTCTTCCCTCTCGCTATGTCAAAACAATCTATGCAAGATTTCGCTACCGACGTAGATCACTCTTTCGGTTACACTCCCGACACTGCTTACTTTACCCTCGACGGTATCTTTTGTCAGGACCTCTTAGGAGAGGCCACAGAGCTGACGCTAAACCATCTCCTAAATTACAACTTCCACTCAGATTGGAAAATTCCCGTAGCCCCCGAAGCTTACAAGAGAGATCGGACCCTTTTTGGTGATCAATACTCCAACTTCAACGCCGGAAAAATCCTCCTTTATCTAGAAGGCATCGGAGGTCTCAATCTTTCTCTTCCAAATCAAATGCTCACCGTAAAGCCAGCACTGCCCAAAGCTTGGGACTGGATGGAGATTTCCTTCCCAATTCAAGATAAATGGACCCGGGTTCGTTATCACCACGACGAAACTGAAATTCAAGGCAGTCCTATTCCATGGCGGATTATCAAACCGCGTTAATGCGAAGGATTTAACGGATTACAAAAGTAGTCCCAGAAGTAACGACCGAAATCGAGGGAGCTGAAAATTATTCAAGGAGACACTTGACGATTACCTTGAAATAGCGATTCTCCCGACTGAACTTTGATTACTCAAAGTGTAGCTTTTGACTGGTCGTTATTTTTATGACGTCCAATCCTTAGGGTTCCTTTTTTAAAATACTCAAATCCAAATCTCTTGTTTCATTACTCCATAAGGCAATTCGCCATAAACACATTTCTGATCAGCGCACCAGCTATCGCCCAAGACTTGCTTGAGCCAGTTGTTGTGACTGGGTCACGTTACCAAGAATATTTAAAGAACACTCCAGTGCGAACCGAGATCATTGACCGTGAAATATTACAAAATCGTGGCATCCGATCCCTAGCAGAAGCGGTAGCGTATTCACCTGGAATTCGGGTAGAAACGACCTGCCAAAACTGCAATCAACAAGCAATCCAAATGCTAGGATTACCCCAGCAATACATCGGGATTTTGAACGATAGCCTTCCTAATTTTTCCGCTCTCGCTGGAGTCTACGGCATTGAACAAATCCCAGCTGGTTTGATCGGACAAATCGAAATCGTGAAAGGTGGCGGCTCTGTTCTTTATGGCCCTGGTGCAGTTGCGGGAGTTATCAATCTCATCCCCCGTGATCCGCAGAAGACTGGAGGACAGTTTTCGCTCGATTTGAAAACCATGCCTGGAAATACCTTCGAACAAGACCCCGGAGGAAGCTTCTTCGGCCTTTACGACCACGTTAGCAAAGATGGTTCGTTCAAGGCGACCTTCTTTGGTGGGTTTGACCGTATTCAACCGACTGATTTAGCAGGAGATGATTTTACGGACATCTCAGAACGGAACCTTTTAAACGGCGGGCTCCGCCTCGTTTGGAACGCCAACCCCGCCCATAAATTTAGCCTCGATTACTTTACCTCGGACGAGGAACGACTTGGTGGCGACATCAAGATTTTTGGAAGACCCACTAATACCGGTCTAATTGCCGAAGAAATATTTTCGCAGCGTCATGTCGCAACCGCAAAGTGGATCGCAAATTGGAACGAGCTCTTTAACACCAGTTTCGCATACTCCTATTCCAGAACAAATCGTAACTCTTATTATGGAGGCACCGTAGCTCTTGGCTCACCCGATCCAAATTCTCTCTATTTTGATCCTACTTGGACAAATGACCGAGGTTACGGAAGCACCATTGATAATCTCCATTTTATCGAAACCACTGCCAACTGGACCTTAAACGAGCGTCATCGTATCACCTTCGGTAGCCAGTGGAAATATGAAGACATTCGTGATGTTCAGCTTTCCGCTAATCGTGCGATTGACAGCTCTTTCAGCAACTTGGGCTTACTCGTACAGCACCGCTATACTCCGAACGAAAAAATCACTTTTGAATACGGGGCTCGTTTCGACGTGCACTCCGAGGTCGATAATCCAATCTTCTCACCCCGGGCCGCCTTACTTTATTCGGCGACTGACCAATTTCGCCTTCGGACAGCGATTTCTACTGGCTTTAGGGCCCCAGAAGTTTTTGACGAAGATTTGCACATCTCGAATGTTGGGGGAGAACTTTTCACAACCTTCAACGATCCCGACCTACAAGAGGAAAGCTCTCTCACTGCCTCTATTTCCCCAGAGTGGGACTTAAACGATAATTGGCGTCTTGAATTGAATGGTTTTCACACCTGGCTCGACAATACTTTAGTGGTTGAACCAGATGATCTCGCTAGCACTGCCAACGTTCGGGAATTCCTTCGCACCAATGGTGAATCTTCCCATATTTTTGGCGCCGAATTGAATCTCGCGTATGACCAACCGTCATGGAGGCTAGAATTCTCATGGGTAGAGCAGCGTTTAGAGTATGACAATTCCCAACTTCTTCTTGGCGATGATACCCTCTCTGATTCCGCCGATAATCCAATCATCACAGACCGGTATGCAAAAACACCCAATTCTCTCGGCCTAATACGCTTCACCAATAAAGCTCCTTGGTTTGATTGGTTCGTAACAGCTAAGCTCACCGGACCAATGGATCTCCCTAGAGTTATATCAGATCCTGCGAACGGTGACCTTTTAGCAAATCGTCTTGAAAGGAGTGATTGGTTTTTCAACGTCGACCTCGGGTTCTCTAAAACCTTTGAGCTTTCAAATGGCAAACTCACCGGATCCTTGGGAGTTCGTAATCTTTTAGATGAGTTCCAGAACGATCTTGAGACTGGAGCCTTCCGAGACTCTGATTATGTTGCTGGTCCAGCTTTCCCACGCAGCTTTTACGCTGGATTTAAATACGAATTCTAATCCCCCTGGTCCCCCAGAGAACCTCGCGGAAAAGTTTACCCAACCGCCTTAAACCTGTACCCATAACAGCCTCACTAAATCGCCTGAGACATCAAGTTTGGGCATCTCAACAAAAAAACAGAGCTCCGAATCGAAGCTCTGCTTTGGAAAGATATAGAAACTTCCTATTAACGACGTCTGCGGAGCAAGAAAAGCACCGCGAGACTGCCTAGTAGAGCGGAAGAAACTTCAGGCACAGCCGCCACTGCATCCAGCCGGATGTTGTCAAAGTGAGAACGTCCACCTGGGCTATTATCGCCTAGAAGAATTACAAGGTTCTCATTAGGGACTGAAGCTCCCGTGGTAAACACCAGTGGTGATCCATCGCCGAAAGAGCTTTCAGGAAAAGCTGATGCATCAACCGAGCCAGATGCGAGAGTAAGATTCGCATCACCTATAACTGCAGCCGTATCCGCATAGCTAGCTACACCGAGGTTAGTCCCACCAGCGAGGATCGCATAAGTCGAAGCGTTGCCCGCCGCAGAAAAGCTCGCATTGCGCATTCCAGCCGCAACAGTCAGAGTGTAAGTTGTATTTGCCGCGATTGCGACACCGGTGTCCTGCCAAACATAGTAGCCAGTCCCCATACCAATATGATCAGTTCCATCAGCAACAAAGCCACCAATATATTCCTCAAAAGCACCACCAGCGCTGCCACCATCTCTTCCGTTCCAGTCAGGAGCAATACCGTTGTTCCAGCCCCCTGGATTCATGTCACCACCTGCGTTAACCTCAAAGCTATTATCAGCTACAGAAATTGAGGCAGCCTGTGCACCAATCATGGACAAACCTAGCGTTAATATTGTTAGAACCTTCATAATCGTTATTTCGCAAGAGGGAATATAGGAGCTGCGATCGCTCTGCAAGCCAAAAAGTATCTAATCAAAGGTTTTTTCCAAAAAAAAAAATCTATTCCTCCCGGAAAGCGCGATTCCTCAGATAAAGCGCTTTTGCTTTCAACAAGCTAGCTTTCGTCAGCGAATCACCAGACACTTCCGCCTTTTCTAGCCCCATGTCTACCATTCTTAGGGCCTCAGCAAACATCCCTTTTTCAGCATACCCAGCAGCTAGAGTGTCAAAATAAGTGGCCTGATTACCTTTTGTGAGCTGAAGCGCTTTCTGAGCCCACTTCAATGCCAGATCACCATTCCGTATCCTCTGATCTTTATTCGTCGCCAGCTGCCAAGCAGCGTTATTCATAACGATCGGATTGAGATGCCCCTTATTCAGCGCATTAAGATAAAAGTTTAGACCCTCTGCAATCTTCCCCGCTTTGAAATAACGATCCCCAATGGCCACGAGTAAGTCATTAATCTTTCGGTGCCTTGAGAGATGTTCCCATGCACGGCGCACATAAACAGCTGCTAATTCCACTTGTCCCTTCTCAAGCAAAATTTCAGGCACAAATAATAAATTCTCCCTTTCAACTGGAGCGAGCCACAGTCCCTTACCATAGACCCGGTTCACTCGCTCGACCGTAGTTTCAGCTGAAACAGGAATCGCAGCCACGCCCGCGACGATGTCGTCTACTGACACTTTATCTAGCGAGAACGCAACGAGTTCACCTCTACCGTTTATCAAAAAGCTCGCAGGTGCTTTGAACTCCTCCCGCGTTTGAAAAATTCTTTGAAGAAATTTTGCTAGTAGAAATGCTGAGTCACGTTCGATTTTTCCCCAAGAAAATGGGAGATCAAGGGCCTTTATAAATTCACCACCAGATCCAATTGAAATATTTGAATTAGCCAGCAAAGTCACAATTTCTAAATCACTTGGTAACTTGCTGCGCCCTTTTTTCCATTCCGCAAGCTCGACAGCACAATCTTTGCACTCAGGATCCCAAAGATTTATTAGCACAGCCCTACCATCACCAGAGGGTAAAACTGCCTTTTTCTTATCAGGTCTCTCAATGACTAAAGGCGGCATAGGAATTGTGAGAGGCATTTCTATCCAGGCAGGTCTTTTTTCACTAGCACTACTCAGGCTCTTCCCTTTTAGCTCTGATATTTTGTGTCGATTTACGACCATAGGAATACCGGAACCCTTTTTAAGAAGGTAGCGCCTTCCTGGAGCGGCCACCGAAAAATCCTCCCACTCACCCTCTGGCCACCGAACTTTAATCGTTTTGATACTTTCCTCAGATAGACCGAAGTGGAGATATCGAGACGATTGCCCAAGAAACCCCTCTCCCGCCCTTAGGCTGCGCATCAGTTTACGGCCATTACTTAGAACAAGTTCGATCCTCGCGCCCACTGGGTCTAAACTCCGTTCTGTTTCCAAACCAAACTGAATCCACTCCCCATTTGAAACTACCCTATTTTGGAAAAATCTTACTCGCGGTGCGGTACGATTAGAAACCCAAACATCCATACGCCCATCACCATCCCAGTCGCTCAGGGCCATAGATCGAGAATCGTCTGGTAAATCAAAACCACTTACGCCCGAAATAGTCGCAAATTTTTTACCGTCAATATTGAGAAAGGCGCAGTTTCTCTCTCTTCCACTTAGTGATCCGCCTCTTTTTAAGCGATTATTCATTTCCCCCCAATGCCTGACATAAGCCAATTCGGAAGGATTCGATCTCTCAGAATCATCCTGTGTTGGGGAATTCGACAAGACCTGCCGCCACCAAAAACTTCACAAGTCATCTGGGTCCTTGCCCGTCACAAATCCATTAGCAACAAGAAGATCTTCCCGAGTATCATTATTTAAATCAACTGCAAGAGAAGCCCAACTCCATCGACCCATCGAAATTCCACTCGTCTCAGAAATATCCGAAAAAATATCATTCCCCGAATTTCTCAGCAAGGTGTTTCCCCGGGCCATCCCAAGCAGGGCTGCTCGAATTTCGTTTTTCTTATCCTTATGAAACCATTCTTGACGTGCAATCCGGTTACCTGCACCCGAATACATATTACTGATATGGATGTCATATAGACCATCTAAATCAAAATCAGATACAGTTACGCCCATTCCAAAACCACCACTTCTCAATCCTGGAGAATCGCTACAATCCACAAAGCCACCTTGTCCGTTATTACGATAAAAATTGTTAGGCCCGAAATCATTTACGACGATGAGATCTTGATCTTTATCATTATCAAAATCTTCCCAAAGACAAGCGAAGCTATAACGTGAGTTGTATTGACCGATTCCTGCTTCTTTAGTTGCATCGACGAATTTCAAGTCTCCCTCGTTCCGCAACAAAACATTCGGCCCTCCGTTGGCAGCATTATGGATTGGAAAAGGAACCGGAAATGAGCCACGCAATGCTTCACCCTCCAGGCTACGTGACGAGTAATACTGACAGACAAAAACATCGAGATCTCCGTCCTGATCATAATCACAAGAGGCCATTCCAAATCCATAGGGCAGATCAGCAAATCTCTCTTTTTCTCTGAACCTCCCCTTTCCATCGTTAGCAAAAACGACGATACCTGCGGTAGTCGTCAAAATCGCATCGCGATCACCATCTGAATCAAAATCTAAAAATAAAGCTGCCGCGGTATTATCACGGATTTCTAAACCGGACGCTGGAGAAAGAACTAAGCCTCCCTTTTGGGTTCTCAGCCATAATTTATTCCGTAAACCTCCAATTTGGCATAGATACAAGTCCTCCAATCCATCTCCATTAAGATCAGCAATTGAAATTCCAGTTTCTCCAAATTGGTCGGGCTCAAACGAGGCAGGAATTCTTTCACGCCAATAAAAATTTTCCTCAACTAGCTCAAGATCGGTCGAGCTATTTTCCGGAAGGATCCCACTTGTTTTCTCTTCAAAAATTAATCTCTCTGCTTCGACAACCTGCCCCTTTAAAATCTTACTACTGCTAAAAAGTAACTCCTCACCTTTGAGAATCCATTCTGTTCTCCAGCGACCATTATATTCCCAAATTTTTTCACCTTCGACGACCACTGCAACGAGCTCATTGGTAACAACCTGACCACCTGAGATCTCAATTCCTACTATCTTAAACTTGCTTTTTCTGACAACGCCGTCTGACCATTCAGAGGGCCAGTCCCGAAACTGTTTCAAAATATTATCTCGCCCTTGAACTTTCCTTTGTGATCCTGCGCGGTTTGCAAGTTGAAAAGAGCCGGCCAAGTTTACACCAATTGAGTCAGAAGCATCCACATACAGAGAAGCATCCTCTGTAAAAAGATGCGAAAGATCAGCTTCGCTTACCGATCTATCCCAGACGTGGGACCATTCTTTCCAAAAAGCAGAAGCGCTGGCTGAAATACTCTCTTCTTCTAGTCCTTGATTGGCGTCAGCTAACCCAGTAAGCAGGGAAAAAACACTGAGCCAAGAAAACGTGATGATCTGAGCTGTGTGTGAGGAAAACATATGGAAATTGAAAGATGAAGTTCACGTTTTGAACTCCATCTTTAAAATATGCCTCATGAGCTAACGAGCAGGCACTGGACCTTCAACGATTCGAATAAAGGACTTGGGTTGTAATTTAAAATCAACTTCAACGGAGACCTCTTCAGTTGAACCAGAAGCCTCAAATTCTGAATCTTCAATGGCTACAAAATCAGACAAACCAGTGGCTGAAGCAATGTGATAATTTCGCCCAGGAACTAAATTTGCAGCATCAAAATCGATGAATCCATTCCTAATATCAAATGCTAACTGTTCGATGCGAGGAGTAGTTTCAGTCGGGCCAACAATTTCAAGCCTTACATTATCAAAGTGCGATCGGCCGCTTGGGCTGTTGTCGCCAAGAAGTACGACTAGAGTCCCTTTGGGAACTACTCCTTCTGTCTGAAATTCTAATGGAGGCGCAGCTGCAAATGTCCCTTCTGGAACATTAGTCCCCGCGTCCCATGATCCCGCAGCAAGCACGGAGGAATCTTCCAAAACTTCAAAAGTTGAAAATAAATTACCATTTACCCCAAGATTTTCATCGGTGCTCAAAATAGCGTATGTCGATTCATTCCCAATCACTGAATAGCCTGCATTACGATTGCCAACACTCACAGACAATCGGTAGTTCGTATTTGGCAAAATGGCTACTCCAGTATCTTGCCAGATATAGTAACCGGTTGCCATACCGATATGATCTGTCCCCTCAGCGGCAAAGCCATCAATATATTCCTCAAACGAACCACCATTATTTTCTCCATCCCGATCTTGCCACTCAGGTGATAAATTATTGCCCCACCCTCCAGGATTGAGATCATTATTCTCGAAGCTGTAATCACCAATAGCGACAAGGTTTCCATCAAACTCCTCAAAAACTAAGGGGTTACTTCCGTTGGATATTTCCGTTGAATCCGAGCGTCCATCTTTATCTGTATCAGCGTCTAAAGGGTTTGTCCCGGAATCCGCTGGCCCAACAAAAGTGCCAGTATTTGATTCTACTCCATCTTTGAGACCATCTCCATCTGTATCAGCATCGAGCGGATCAGTTCCGGTGTCACTCGCTCCAACAAAAGTGCCAGTATTTGATTCGGTCCCATCTTTAAGACCATCGCCATCCGTATCAGGATTAAGGGGATTAGTCCCTGAAGATTCTTCCTGACCATCATTTAAGCCGTCATCATCGCTATCAGCCTTGTTCGGAAGAGTCTTACTATCTAATTCTTCTTTATTGGTACGACCATCATCGTCTGGATCCCCCTCCGGGCCATTAGCCGGATTCACAGAACCGTCGTCGCTATCGTCTAAGCCATTATCAATCTCCCATTGAGTAGGTAGACCATCCTCATCGTTATCTCCAATGATAACAGTCTCAAGCCGGACATTGTCAAAATGTGAGCGTCCACTCGCGCTATTGTCGCCTAGAAGCACAACAATTGTCCCCGCAGGAACTGCATCGGTTGTCGTGAACTGCAATGGGGCAGCATCCACAAAAGTCCCTGTGGGAACTTCAGAGTTAGCATCTAAAGTTTCAAATTTGAGTACTGCTGGGTCGAGCAATACACCAGCAGTCGAAAATAAATTACCATTTAAACCAAGGTTTTCTGCACTATTTAAAATCGCGTAGACCGAAACATTTCCCGCAGGAGAAAAACCTGCATCACGATTGCCAATACCAACCGTCAATTGGTAAGTTTTATTTGGCTCAAAAGCTACACCAGTATCTTGCCAAATATAGTATCCGGTGGCCATTCCGACGTGATCCGTGCCCTCGGACACAAACCCAGCAATAAATTCTTCGAAAGCTTCTCCTGAATTCTGTCCATTAAGACCTTCCCAATCGGGAAACAAATCATTATTCCACCCCCCTGCAGCCATATCCCCACCCGAATTTAATTCGAAACTGGGGTCAGTGAGGTCGATGGGCGCTGCAAGTAAAGTTCCACATCCCAAAATAGAGAAAATCGTCGTTCTTTGGACATTCCTTAGGGTGTTTTTTGAAAAGTTCATGATTTGATTATACAGTTAGAGGTTAAAAAACGCTTGAGAGGAGAGTTGCATAAAAAATCATTCTTTGTGAAGCTTAATTGGTCCTCAGTTACAAAAGGCTTTAAAGTCGTATGATAATCCGAATTTCTAAACTATTTATTTAAAAAGAATCCTGAGGCTACCCATTGTTTAAGATGAAAATCTCCACCAAGTCCATACTTACCGTTTTAATAAGTTTTCTCTTTTCGGGTGCTCTAACAGCTCAAGTAGTAATTAACGAAATTCACTATAACCCTAATGACGAAACGAGCGCCGAAGAGTTTATTGAACTTTATAATTTGGGTGGGAATGCAATCGATATTTCCGGTTGGACAATAAGCGATGCTGTAGAATTTTCTATTCCTGAGGGAATTACAATTCCTCCTAACGGTTACCTGGTAATTGGAGAGGCTCCAGACACCCTAAATTCAATTTTTGGTATCACGGCCTTAGGGCCATGGGAGGGTAGGCTTCGTAATACTGGTGAGGAAATTGATCTGCGTAATACTTCTGGGATCTTACAAGACCAAGTCGATTATAATAATGGATTCCCCTGGCCCACTGGGGCCCGGGGCGGTGGCGGCTCGATGGAGCTCATTAATCCGGCCCTAGATAATAATCTCGGCGGATCGTGGCGGACTTCAGGAACAACGATCGACACCGGTCCAGGGCCGAACACAATCTATATCACAGAGAATGATGCAAATTGGAGATATCGCAAAGGAACATCCGAACCGTCGTCGCCGGCCGACAAGTGGCGCTCCCTCACTTTCACCGAAGATGCTTCGTGGATTACTGGCCAGACACCCCTTGGTTATGGCGATGAAGATGACACCACGATTCTCGATGATATGCGCAGAAACTATTCGACGGTTTATCTTCGGCGAGAATTTACAATCGCCCCACTCGAAATTCCGCAAAACTTAAAGCTGAGGATCTATGCAGACGATGGAGCAATCGTCTGGATTAATGGGCAAGAAGTCAAACGGGTGCACGTCGCTGACGAAGAAAAATCCTTTGATGGACGTGGAGAAAATCACGAAGCTGAATGGGAAGAGTTCATCATAGGCGGAGCAAACAATTACCTTGTGGGCGGAACTAATGTGATTGCAGTTCATGCTCTGAACGCAAGCTCCACAAGTAGTGATTTTTCAATTGATGTCTCTTTAGAGGCCACCAACGAAGCCTCTTCCGGCGGTACAACACCGAGCCCCGGATCTCCCAACACATCATCATCAAACCTCACTCCTCCGGCAATTCGTCAGGTTGAGCACTCACCCCAGCAACCAACATCCGATGAATCGGTCACCATTACGGCCAAATTAACGGACCCTGAAGGAATGGGGCCGGTGAGCTTAGGCTATCAGATAGTCAATCCAGGATCATACATTCGACTTGACGATTCTGCTTATGAATCATCCTGGATTACAGTTAAAATGTCCGATGACGGAAATAATGGTGATGCTGTAGAAGGAGATTCAATTTATACAGCGGTTTTACCTAAGGCGATTCAATCTCATCGTCGTCTCATTAGATATCGAATCCACTTTGAGGATGCCAATGGAACAGCAGAAACCGCCCCGTATTCTGATGATCAACAACCAAATTTCGCATATTTCGTCTACGATGGAGCTCCTTCCTGGACAGGATCTTTTAATCCAACAAGTCGCCGAGAAACATTCCCGAGCTCATTAATCAATAGTCTCTCCACCTACCATCTCATCGCAAACAGCACGGATGTAAATAACTCACAATACAGTGGTGGCTCTGATGGTAGACACATGAATGGGACGATCGTCTACAATGGGAGGGTCTACGACCATATTGAATTCGAAAACCGAGGTGAAGCTTCAACCTATGTTTCTGGAAAAAATAAGTGGCGCATTCACTTCAATCGAGCTCGCCGTTTTAAACCTCTCGATAATTGGGGACAACCCTACAATTCAACTTGGACTCGCATTAATATGCAGCCCATGTCCTCACCTTGGGCCGCCGTAAATCGTGGCATGGCTGGACTTGATGAGTCTCTTACTATGCGTATGTATGAACTTGCAGGAATTCCTAGCCCGCAAACCCACTACTTCGCATTCCGCGTTATCGATGACGAAAGAGAAAGTGATTCTAGTAACCAATTCGAAGGCGATGTCTGGGGAGTCTACCTCGCGATGGAATCACCGAATGGTTCATTTTTAAAAGACAGGGGCCTTGCTGATGGAAACATCTACAAAATCGAAGGTGGAGGAGGAGACAAAAAAGAACAGGGTGACACCCAAGTCACCAATTCGTCAGACTGGTCTTCTTTTTACAACGCCTCTAATCGAAGACAAAGCGAACAGTGGTGGCGTGAAAATATGTATATGCCAGGCTATTATTCGATGCGAGCGCTCAACCGTTTTCTCGGTAACGTCGACATCAGAATAGGTTACAATCACTATTTCTACCACGAACCGACCCAGAGCCAATGGCATGTCATGCCATGGGACCTTGATATGATGTTTATCGCCGAAACACATCAGGCAGGTGTTATTCGCCAACAAAACTCGATCCTTAACAACCCACAACTTATGATTGAGTTCCGTAACAGGTCTCGTGAACTTCTAGATCTTGTTGGGCAAGACGGATCCTCTACCGGTGGACAAATTGGCCAACTGATAGACGAATACACCCAAATGATAAACCCAGGCGGTCAAACGCTTACTTGGGCTGACCTCGATGCCTTTATGTGGAACTATCATCCTAGGACAAGGGGAAGCGCTGGGAACGCTTCTGGGCAATCTAATCATAAAGGAAACTTTTATGCCTCACCCTATCGAGACTCCCGTATTGGTGGTTCTTACACTCGCTACCTTCCATCAAAAGATCACGAAGGTCTGGTAGACTATATTCTTTCCTATACCACAGACAACTTCAACGGTGGTTCCTGGTCACCCGGTAATGGAACCGGTGCAGGTTACGGTTATGAGTATTTAAAGTATGAAGCTCAAGATAGCAATATCCCAAGAAAACCCACCATTACCTACACCGGCCTAGAAAACTATCCTGTCGATGGATTATCATTCTCAAGCTCTACCTTTAGTGACCCAAATGGAAGTAACTCATTTTCGAAAATGCGCTGGCGAATTGCAAAAATTCTCGCTCCAGGACTTCAGGGATACGTAGAAAATACTCCGCGGACATACGAAATCGAAACTGTAGGCGCCTCGCCTGACCTTGAAACATTTGTGTCAGACTATCTCTTTGACGCCGAGATCGCTGAACCAGGTATCACATACCGTGTTCGAGTCCAACATGAGGATAACACCGGCCGCACGAGCCACTGGTCTAATCCGATTGAATTTATCCCGGGAATCCCAGATATTGCATCTTGGAAAAACAACCTCGTGATAAGCGAGATCATGTATAATCCACCCGAACCTCAAGGTGATGAGCTGGATATTTCTCCTAACAAAAACGATTTTGAATACATAGAAATTACAAATATTTCTGGGAACTTGAACATCGATTTGAACAATCTTGATTTTGTGAGCGGAGTGCAATTCGACTTTTCAACTGCGCCCTCAACAATCATCGCCCCAGGCAAATCAGTCGTCTTAGTCAGTAACTTGAGCGCGTTTCGCGCTCGTTATGGGGACATGCCTACTGTGATTGGAGTTTATGAAAATTCGCTCTCCAACTCTGGCGAAACTATCAAGCTAGCCTACGCGCTAAACACCACGATTATCGAGCTTACATACGACGATAATGATCCGTGGCCGAATAGCCCTGATGGAGATGGATACTCTCTCGTCCTTGCCGAGCCTATGTCTTCCCCCGATCATTCGTTGGCTTCTAATTGGACCACAAGTAACCTTAAGGGTGGGAGCCCAGGATCACCTGAACCTGACCTCCTTGAATTTGATGACTACCTCGCTGATTTCTTTTCAGCTGAAGAGATGGTGGATCCTGGGATTTCGGGTCCCCTCGCCGATCCCGATAACGATGGATATTCCAATCTTCTTGAATATGCTCTCCTCGGCAATCCTACTCAAAAAGACTCATTGATAACTTACGCAAGCGTTGTAGAAAATGGCGTCAGCTATCCATCGATTAGGTTCATTCAACGGATTCCTTCAGCTGATCTGACTTACACCCCCCAACAGAGTGAAAACCTTTTGGAATGGAAACATGGCGACGCAGTCCTTGTTGAGCATTCGAGATCTGACCGCGGTGATGGAACATTTATATCGACCATCCGCTCGCGCTTCCCCCTCTCTAATTCTTCCTCTCAGTTTTTACGAATCAAAGCAAGCCACCCAAACCCCTAGATTTAAAGGTTATCCCGAAAGCCTCCTGAAGTAGCCTCAGAGTCTAAAAAGGCACTAGCATTCTGCTCGCTTTTCGGGAGAGTAAGTAACAGAAAACCCGCTTATCTATCAGGACGAAGCGGGTGGTGAAAATGGTACGCAGACTGGGACTCGAACCCAGGACCAATTGGTTAAAAGCCAACTGCTCTACCAACTGAGCTATCTGCGCATTAGGTTGGAATTTTCGGCGCTAAATTGAAGTTTAGCGCGGCGGAGCTTTAGGATGGCTTGAGATCTTTGACAAGTGAATCTTTATACTTTTTTACGAAAGGACTCCATTGCACTAGCGGATCCCCGGCATTATAGCCTTCCCTGTGAACGGCGGTTCCACGAAAGAAGAGTGGCGGGGAATGGCCCTGTCCACGTGGGAGGCCATGCCTATCGCTAAGGACAAGCCTCTCATTCTTGGAGGATGTGACAACTCAGCTCAAGGATACTTAATCACAGCCCTACTCGCCAAAAGAAAAACAACTGGGCAGGGACGAACCTGGATTTTCACACCACATGCCCGCCGCCGCGACCAATTAGCAGGAGAATTAGCCTTTTGGAAAAGCTCTGCTCTTATTCTGGATGATCCAACTGTTATAGTCGAAGAAGAATTAACGGATCCAGATCGGGAAGCTGAACGAGTCGCTACTCTCCATAGAATTGCACAGTCCCCTGCCGATCCGGTAGTTCTTTCAAGAACTTCCTGGCAATCTCCGGCGCCACCCCTCGTTTCAATTAACGAGACTGAACTCACTTTAAACGTCGGTTTGAATATTTCCCCCGAAGAGCTAATCGCCTGGCTTACTGAACGCAGTTTCGACGAACACCCCCAAATATTTCAACGGGGACAATTTGCCCGACGGGGCGGGATTCTCGACTTTTTTCCTGCCCAACTTTCCCACCCAATTCGCATCGAGTTCTTTGGAGATGAAATTGAATCGATTCGCGAGTTCAGTGTCGAAACGCAAACAACCACGAAGAAAATTGAATCGGTCGAGATTAGAAGAGAAAGCGAGATATTTGGCGATCTCCTCTCAACATGGCTCAACCCAGATGATCTCATTATCGCTCTCGATGAGGATGATCGGGAAATCGCTGATGTGTTAATCACTGATGGTCCAAACGAAGACTGGAGTGCCGACCTTCATCCTTCTCCCGCAGCAGGATTTGAAGCGGGAGATTTTGTAGTTGCTGAATCAAGCCGCGCACTCTTTCTTGAGCAACTCAACGAATGGAGCCGCGAAGATTGGCAAATCGGATTGGTAGCCCCAAGCAAAGCCGAACGCCATCGATTCCTCGAGATACTGGAGCGGAACGAAACTGATTTTAAATTTATAGAAGGCCGCCTCACAAAAGGCTTTGTAGCGCCAAATCAAAAACTTGTCGTACTTTCAACTCTCGAAATTTTTGGTCGCCAGCATCTACCCGGAACCCGTGGAAAAGAAAAACTCTCTCATCAACGCCATGCGGCTGCAATTGCTGGAGTTCACGAACTCAACGAAGGTGACTTCGTCGTTCATGCCGATTACGGCATTGGGGAATTTATCGGACTTGTTGACGGCGAGGAAGGACGAGAAGAGCTTGGGATCGAGTATCAGGATGGTGCCACCTTGCATGTCCCTATCGATCAAAGTCATCTGGTCGCTCGTTATGTCGGGATAGGCGGCGGCAAACCAAGACGGAACAAACTTGGGGATAAGAAATGGAAGAGGGCTCGCATCACAGCCGAGGCTGCCGTGATGGACTACGCAGCACAATTACTGCGGCTCCAAGCCGAAAGAGATGCCAAATCAGGTCACGGACATGCTCCCGATGGTCAATGGATGCAAGAGTTTGAAGCCTCATTTCCTTTCACAGAGACTCCGGACCAACGACGAGCCATTGAAGACACCAAAATCGATATGGAATCACCCCGTCCCATGGATCGTTTGATTTGTGGTGATGTAGGTTTCGGAAAGACAGAGGTAGCCATCAGAGCAGCTTTCAAAGCCGTCACCGGAGGCACTCAGGTCGCAATTTTAGCCCCAACAACTGTCTTAGCGCAACAACACTGGCGGACTTTCAAGGCCCGAATGAGCGATTACCCAATCGAAATAAAATTAATAAGCCGCTTACAAACCCCCGCTGAAATAAGGGTAACGCTTGAAGGCTTGCGAGATGGTAAGGTCGATATCGTCATCGGGACTCATCGCCTTCTCTCCACTGGGGTTGAGTATCAAAAAATTGGCCTCTTGGTCGTTGACGAAGAACAACGCTTTGGAGTTCGCCACAAGGAGATGCTAAAAGAACGTTTTCGACTTATCGACGTTCTTACTCTTTCGGCTACCCCTATTCCTCGGACCCTATATCTTTCTCTAATGGGAGCGAGAGACATGTCAACGATCGACACCCCTCCTCCAAATCGCCTACCGGTTCAAACCTCTATTTGCGCTTACGACGAGAGGCTGATTCGTAATGCTATCCGCCGAGAATTAACGAGGGGTGGACAAGTGTTTTTTCTTCACAACCGAGTCGCCACGATCGTAGGGATGAAAGAGCGGATTCAATCTCTTATCCCAGAAGCCAAAGTCATCATCGGCCATGGGCAGATGGATCGCGAGGATTTGGAACTTGTCATGCATCAATTTGTAGAGGGAAAAGCCGATGTCTTACTGGCCACAACGATCATCGAAAGTGGCATCGACATTCCAAACGCTAATACGATCTTAATCGACCGAGCTGATCGGTTTGGCCTTGCTGATTTATATCAACTTCGCGGACGGGTTGGACGTGCCGGACGGCGGGCCTACGCCTTGCTATTACTTCCAGACGACCTCATCGCAGGAGGAGACGCTCGAAAACGACTCAGCGCGATCAAACAATACACGGAACTTGGATCTGGATTTAAGATAGCGATGCGGGATCTAGAGATCCGGGGTGCCGGTAGCTTGCTTGGAACGAAACAATCAGGCCATATCACGGCGGTCGGCTTTGAGCTTTACTGCCAACTCCTCCAACAATCGGTCGAGCACTTGCAGGGGAAAAGAACGATTAAGAGAGCTGACACCCAAGTCAGAATCGACTTCATAGCCTACTCCGAAAGTGCTTGGACAGCCGAGAAAACGAAAGTGCCCGCCTTCTTCCCAAGAACCTTCGGTCCAGACCCCGAAATGAGAGTCGCGGCATATCGCCAACTTGCATCTGCTCGCACAGAAAAGGAAATAAACGGTATCAAAAAAGACTGGCGCGATCGGTTTGGCAGATTCCCCGACCCCGTGAAGAATCTCATTGAGACGAACCGCCTTCGCGTTATTGGTTCATCTAAGGGTGTTCAAATGGTTGAAATCAGTAAAGACAGGCTCATGCTGCAGCGAAATGGTGATTACATTCTTCCCTCAGGTGGTAAGTTTCCCCGCTTGAGTTCGCGGCGCACCAAGGATAAGCTCTCCCAAGCCGTTCAGTTGCTCAAAACCCTTTAGAATTTAAAATTCCCCATGTTTTCAAGCTTTACAAAAGCAATCGCGTTTGGAATCGCAACGGTTTTACCTGCGTTTCCGCAAGAGCCTCCTGTCAGCCCCCCAAATGCACAAATCCGGCCCCCGCAGGGACCTCAATCAGTTAACAAAATTGCAGCGAAGGTAAACGGAGATGTAATCACTCTCAACGAACTGATGATCAAAGTGGCTCCTAGCCAATCGGTCCTCATGTCACGATACCCACGGCGAGGAGAAGCCTTCCAGAGACAACTAGACGAACTCAAATCGAATATTTTGGACGAGCTCATCGACCGGGCGATAATTTTCACTGAATTCAAGGACCGAGTCAGCACTTTCCCTGACTACCAGATCGAGGATGAAGTCAAAAGAATTGTTCAAAATGTCTATAACGGAGATGAACAGCTTTTTAATAAATACCTCAAAGCAACCAATTTAACTCGAGACCAGTTTAAAGAACAACAGCGAAAAGAACTCTTAGTCCAAGTCGTAAGAGCACAACAGTTCGGAGATGTTGCCAATCCGAAAGAAAATGAAATCCGTGAAGAATACGATCGCTGGAGCATTATTAATCGGGATCGGGCGAAGGATCTTGGCACATACCGTCGGATTTACCTCCACAAAAACCGTGGAGGTGGTCCTTTCGCCCAACTCAACCTTGCGGAGGATATCGTTAAGAAACTTAACAACGGTGGGGATTTCAACGATTTAGCCAAGAAGTATTCAAATGGTTCTCACGCCGAACAGGGTGGCGTATGGAAAGACATTCCACGAACCGATTTAGCCATGGAATTTGGAACTCTCCTTTTTGAAACCACTGGCTCAGAGATCATGGGCCCTTTGGAGGATCAAATCGGGTTTAATATTGTTCAGGTGATGGAGCGGAAGCTGGGGCCCGCCAAACCTTTTTCGGAAGTTCGTGACGAGGTCCAACGTCGGGTGATATCGGACAAAAAGAAGTCCAATTACCAAAAATGGATGAAGAAAATGCGCGCTCGCGCCATGATCAAAAAAATGCTGTAACTACCTATGCAAACAGCGGTTTACGCAGGTAGTTTTGATCCACCGACCAACGGGCACCTCTGGATGATTAGCCAAGGGCTAGCCCTCTTTGATCGTCTTGTAATCGCGATCGGCCAGAATCCTTCGAAAAACTACGTTTTTTCTACCGAAGAAAGAATCAACCTTCTTCGAAGCTCTATTCCCTCTTGCGAAAGGCTAACTATAACCCATTTCGATAATCGCTATCTTGTAGATTATGCCGAGGAAGTCGGTGCTGGATTTATTCTCCGAGGAATTCGCTCTCCCGGAGATTACGAATACGAGCGTGTCATGCGGCATATCAACAGTGACATGGCTCCCGATATCAATACCGTTTTCCTGATGCCGCCTCGCGAGATGGCTGAGCTTTCATCAAGCATGGTGATGGGGATGGTCGGCCCAGAAGGTTGGGGGAAAACAGTGCGCCGATATGTTCCCTCTCCAGTCTTCGACGCACTAGTAACCAAGCATTCACATTAAGTGCCATGCCCACCATTGCTATTGCTCTAGGGGCTTTGATTCTCTACCTCGTCGCTTATCACACCTATGGAAGATGGTTAGGCCAAAAGATTTTCCGGCTGAATGCCAAAGCAAAGGTGCCTTCGATCGAGCTGGAGGATGGGACTGATTATGTCCCAACTAAAAAGGGAATCGTCTTCGGCCATCACTTCACTTCCATCGCTGGAACCGGTCCGATTGTTGGCCCTGCACTTGCGGTAATCTGGGGTTGGGTCCCAGCCCTGCTCTGGGTGATTTTTGGCTCAATCTTGATTGGCGCGGTGCACGATTTTGGTGCGTTGGTCGTTTCTTTACGAAGCAAAGGGCAGACGGTCGGAGACATAGCTGGACGAGTTATTACGAAGCGAACACGCATCTTATTTTTAACCGTCCTTTTTTTAGCCTTAACAATCGTGTTAGCAATTTTCGGCCTTGTCATCGCCAGTGTCTTTAAGAACTACCCTCAAGCAATCTTTCCCTGTTTGATTCAAATCCCACTTGCCGTAGTCATCGGCGTTAATATTCATCGAAAGGGTGCCAATATTCTATTTCCATCGCTGATTTCTTTGGTCCTCATGTATCTCACTGTAGCCTTCGGCGATATTGGATTTTTGGGGAGCTTCAATGAGTATCTCGGCGGTGATCCTTCCAATCCAGACAGCAACGGACTTTCAGTTATAAGCTGGGTTATGCTCTTGCTTGGATATTCTTATGTCGCTTCAGTACTTCCAGTTTGGACCCTTCTTCAACCACGCGATTACATTAACAGCCTCCAACTTATCTCGGCTCTGGGATTAGTTGTTCTCGGGCTTTTTGCAGCCTGCTTTTTTGGAGGATCCGCATTGACTCCAGGAGCTGAACGCCCGGCATTAGAAATTGTGGCTCCAGCTTTCAATTTCTCCCCCGAAGGAGCACCTTCGATCTTTCCCTTCCTATTTATTACAATTGCCTGTGGCGCGATCTCAGGTTTCCACTGCCTCGTTTCCTCAGGAACATCTTCCAAGCAATTGAAGTGCGAGAGCGATGCTCAACTTGTCGGATACGGCTCTATGTTGACTGAGGGCTTCCTAGCGGTTCTTGTGATTCTTGCCTGCATTTCGGGACTTGGACTCGGAACTGGAAGTGGCGAAAGCTTCATCTCTGGCTCAGAAGCCTTTGAGGCACGCTATGCTTCGTGGGATGCCGCAAAAGGGCTGGGAGCAAAAGTTGGGGCATTTGTCGAAGGGAGTGCCAATTTCCTCAAATCACTCGGACTTCCTGCCAAATTTTCAATTGCTCTAATGGGCGTTTTTGTGGCTTCATTCGCAGCCACCACTCTGGATACTGCTTGCCGCTTACAACGATACGTTGTGCAAGAAATCGCCGTAACCTTGGCTCCACGCCATCGCGTCAATGGCAAACGGACTGGAGAATTTGTGAACGGCAATCCACTTTTCTGGCTTACAAACCGCCATGCCGCAACACTCTTTGCGATAACCATCGCCTTCTTCATCGCACAACTTCCCGGAGGAGAAGGTAAGGCACCAGGAACCGGAGGACTTCTCCTTTGGCCTCTTTTTGGAGCAATTAACCAACTTTTGGCGGGTCTCGCGTTTCTGGTGATTACTTTCTGGTTAAGACGCCGGGGTCTCCCTTACTTCTTAGCTCTCATTCCAGGAATTTTGATGCTTATTCTTCCTGCGATTGCGATGTCTTTAAATCTGAGAGACTTCGCCGATAATAGTAGCTGGTTACTATTTGGATTCGGTTTCACTACCGTTATCATTGAAATCTGGATGATCGTAGAAGCTATCTCGGTCTGGAAAAAATCAAAAGGAATTCTAGAAGTTGATGATCTTCCAGAGGCGGCAGAAAATGGAGGAGGAAGATCATGCTAGGCAATTTTTGATATGATCAATATCACCCCTAGAGCAGCTTTAGCTCCAAAAAAACGGCCCATCGCCAGAACGAAGGACCGTCTTAATATAGAGTATCGCTGAATTCCCGACTTAGCCGAAGATCGAAGTGATTGGCTTTCCGAGCTCGGCTTCCGCACCACCAAGGCGGAACGGACGCCCACTTGGGGAACTCACAATTTGGGCATGATCGATGCCGAGGGCATGGCCAATTGTAGCGTTAAAATCTTGAATGGAGACAGGATCCTTGGCCACGCGCGCGCCATTCTTATCTGTTTCACCATACTTCTGACCGCCAGCGATACCGCCTCCAGCCATCACAGCGGAAAAACAGGCAGGATGGTGATCACGTCCTGAGCTATGCTCTTCAACGATCCGTGGAGTCCGGCCAAATTCGGTAGCGATCACAACGAGAGTCGACTCTAGGAGCCCACGCTTATCAAGATCTGCAACCAGTGCTGAGAAAGCCTGGTCAAGCGTCTTGGCCCGGTTTTCAACATTGGTGAAGTTGTCATAGTGTGTGTCCCAACCTCCGTGCGAAACCTCAACGAAACGAACACCAGCTTCAACAAGACGACGAGCAAGAAGACACCCCTGACCGAAACGGTCTTTACCATATGAGTTTTGGACGTTTGCAGGCTCCTTATTAATATCAAACGCCTCGAGGTCTTTGCTCTTCATCAATTTCACAGCCTCCTCATAGAGACTATCGTATGCTTTGACTGCTGGTGTTTGATAACTCTCTTCGAAGGTTTTATTGAGAGCGTCCGCAATAGCGAGACGCTTCTTAAAATCTTCTTCACTAACAGAACCGGCGCGGGTTGAGTTCTTTAACCCCTCATCTGGCCGTCCGAGAGGGACACCACCGAATTGTGCACCAAAAAATCCAGGAGAAGAGACAGCCGGGCTTGTATTAGCTGTCACGAAACCTGGAAGAGTAGTGTTCTTTCGCCCTTTTTGGCGAACAACCCATGCCCCTATCGCAGGATGGACGATGGTTCCACGAGGTGAATAGCTCCGGTGAAGGAGGTATTGCCCCTGGCTATGAGCACCCTGCGTGGAGGTCATTGAATTGATGACACACATCTTGTTTCCGATTTTAGCACTCTCGGGGAGATACTGAGAAATCTGAAAGTCACCCGAGGTATCGATTGACTCAACCGGTCCCTGCACTTCCTTATTCCTTGGTTTTGTATCAAAGGTATCGAGATGGCTCATACCACCTCCCATATTGAGAAAGATGACGTGTTCAGCTTTCGCACCACCACCGTGCTTTTGGCCAAAAGCGGCTCCGGTAAGACCTGCCCCGAGCATAGGAGCAAGGCTCACTCCAAGGTAGCTACGCGCAGCGTTGACCATAAACTGGCGACGCCCGAGCTCATCTGCTTTGTTAAAAGAACTAGTATCCATTGTTTTATTAGAGTTCGATATTGGGTTTTTGTATCACTACTGGACGAACATAAATTCGTGGGTTTGAACAAGAGCAGCAACCAAGTTTTCGTAACTTTCTTTGCTCCCATCGATGACATCGCGCATGAGCATGTTCATCTCCGACTTATTCGGGGGGCGGCTTAAAATCGCGTAGTAAATATAACGAGCTTTATCACCTTCGGTGGTGCCCTTCTTGAGAGCGTCGTAAACCGAGGCCCCGCTATTAGCGACCACCATCTTCTCCACATGACCATTCATTATCTCCAAGATTTGAGCAACGTTGGCTTCCTTAGTCGATGACTCGATTAATTCGCGGTCGGACTGACCAAATTCTCGCAGGAAATGACTCGCTGGCGCAGGAGCAGAAAGCTCCGATGCCCGGGCAATTCCCTTTGCCGGACCAGGTCGTGACTTGGCAGCCATCATCATCATGTCCTTGGAAGCCGAAGAACTTCCACCACCAGATTTGATTGTTTCTAGGAGGGCTTCGGCATACTCGCGATAGACTTTAGGGTCCTCAATCGCCATGACTTCCTTCGCAAGATCCGACATCGTCTTTTCACCAACAAGAATCGGCTTATTATTGTAATAGATATTGTTACTAAACTTCCGTTTGGCCAAACTATCCGGCTTCTCAGCCACGAGAGTTACAAGCGAGTCCCAGATCTGCTCCGCACTCATCCGCTCGAGCTGTCGACCATTAAATGCCTGAGGAACACCTGCTTCAAAAGCCTTTGAATTGGCTGCAAACTGAAATGTCTTCGTCAGGAAGAGAACGTTTTGGAAAGCCCTCAGATCATAATCGAGATCGACCATTAGTCGGGTCAAGTAGCTAGTTAAAGAGGGCGAAGCCGTCCTCTCAGGCTTTACGTAAACATCCACTGGATAAGTCAGCGGACTGCCCATCACCCGTTCCCACATACGGTTAACAGCGATGTAATCAAAATTGGGGTTATCTTTGGTCATCCAATCAGAAAAATCGACGCGAGATTTCCCACTGTCCCGTCGATCAGATGATCGGATCTTTTTACCAAAGTGCGTCCGCCCTCCAACCATCTCACCGGGATCGCCATCCTTATATTGGTAATCGCTTGGCAGCTTGATGCGACCAGCTCCTTGGTCAGCGAGAGTTCCATAGTGGATGTTATCGCGAAGCCAGTAAAAAAGACGTCCGATATCAGAACGGCGAAAATCTTCGTCGTTGTAGCTTCTCATTGCCCTGTTCCAGACGCCATCGTTGATCTCGCGTTGGCCGTGGGTGAAGGCGGCCAGCTCATAAAAGTCCATGCGCTCCCATTTATTTGTAGGGCTGTCGTGACACTGAGCACACTCAAGTCGTTCACCAGTAAAGATCTGCATGGTAAGCGAAAGATTGTCGAGAGGCATCCCCTTATCCCTGATGTAGTAGCCAACTGCACCATTACCATCTTCCCAAGCTATTCCTTTTGCGGAAACCAGACTGTGCGCGAACTGATCCCAAGGAGTATTTTTCGCAACCGACTGCTGGACGAAATGCATGTAAGGAGCAGCATAAGCTTCAGCCCCGTCTCGATCATTATCCTTGGCCCGAAGAAGGTCAAAAACGTAATTCTGCATGTGACTCCGGTAGCCATCGCTCTGAAGAAGATACTGGGTGAGCATCTCACGTTTTGCTGGATCCTCGATTTCAAGAAAGCTTGATGCTTCTTCGAGGGTTGGAATCCTTCCAGCTGCGACAAGAAAACTTCGCCGGAGAAAAGTTGGATCATCTACAACCTTGGGAACCGATAGCTTCTTGCGGCGAAAAATCTCCGCAACATACTTATCAACATTATAAGCCGCCTTTTTTAGAGCGGCAGGCGTCTTTAAGTCCTTCGACGATTGGGCGGCCAGCGGAGTAACAAGTCCACCGAGAAGGAGAGCGCACAAAATTTTGTTGTTCATCATTATTGGAACGGTTCGAATATTTAACGGTTCTGAAAGAATAGAGCCTTACATATCCACCTGTCAAATCAGGATATTTTCCGAACTAGCGAGGCACGCTCGTCTAATTTTAAGGCAAAAACCCGCTTTGAATCCCCTCAAAATACCAAATCCACCCTTGAAACCCACCAAAAATCCACACTAAGGCCCCAAAAGCAAGAAATGGCCCATAAGGCAAAGGCTTTCCAAATCCAACCCGTGCTACCAGAGCAGCCATAATTGCGGAAAGACAACTCGTAAATATTACAAAAACCACCGCAGGCCATCCCAGAAAAGCACCAATCATTCCCAAAAGATGGGGATCACCCATTCCCATCGCCTCCCTTGGGATGATCACATTAACTGCCCTCCCCTCTAAAGATTTCAAATCTGCAATCTTCCACCTATCTCCCCCGATTTCAAGATCATCACGACCGATCCGCAACTCTTTAGCCGGCCGACGCTGCCCGTCAACCTTGAAGCCATGGCCTTTAATGACTATACGATCCGTAGGTCGATAGAACAATTCATCCCAACTATGTGCCTCTTTGCCGATGACAAAATGTAGTTGTTCGTCGTCTTCGTAACCTTCTTGCAATCTCCAACGTGCGGCTTCCTTGAAATTCAATTTCAAGCGACCAAAGATCAACTTTCCAAGCAAGACAACCCCCCACAGCGATCCGAATCCAACGACCCAACCAACCACAGATGCCCTCAAACCAGACCAACTGCTCTCTTTAATCCAATCAAGCTGTAACCCAGGAAGATCTAGTAGCTTAGGCACCAGTAAACTGCCACCCAGAGCAATTACCGAACCAGCAGTCGTCCAAGACGTCGGAATGAGTTGATGCTCAGCATCAATAAAAGTTACCGCCACCAGAATTGTGAACAAGGTGATTGCAAGAATCGCGCTAATCATTGGCAAATACAGCCAATCTGCTAAATACAAAACCCCTGTCAGGACTTCCACAAAAAGATACCTGACTGCAATTGGAGCCTGACAATTTCGGCATCGCCCACGTTGAAGCAACCACGTAATCACCGGGAGATTCTCCCAAGCTGGAAGACTCTTTTCACAATTCGGGCAAAACGACCGCTTCGGATCATTTACCGAAAGGCCGCGGGGCAGACGATGAATCACCACGTTCAAAAATGATCCCACGCAGAGACCAATGAAGAGAACCCCCCACCCCATGATCGTGCTATGCCAAATTTCCGTCACTTGCCTAGGCTAGGCTTGAAATCGCTCACGATCAAGCTCATGGCCACGCCAGAAATTTTTTGGAAATCCAACCTGTTGCGAGCCCCAATTCTGAGTCATTCTTTCCGTAACAAAAGCGATGAAGGTTCCTCCCAGCATTTTTAACGATGTCCTTGGCCCCGTGATGCGCGGCCCGAGCAGTTCGCACAGCGCCGCCGCAAACCGGATCGGCCGACTGATGCGGGCCCTTGCTGGAGAAAAAATTTCCACCCTCGTAGTTCGATACGACCCCAATGGCTCCCTCGTTACCACTCATAAGGAACAAGGGAGCGATCTTGGGCTCTATGGCGGAATCCTTGGCTGGACCCCAGATGACCCGCGGCTTCCAACTTTTGAGAAAGTGCTGAAAGACGAAGGAATTGAAATCGACCTCCATTATGAAAGCTATGACGCCCCCCACCCCAACTTTTACCGTCTAGAAGCCCACGGTGTATCGGGGACGATTTATCATTTCGACGCGATTTCGACAGGAGGCGGAATGATCGAAACTATTTCTATCGATGGCATTCCCTTCACCTCAGCCGGCGATTATCATCACATTCTTATCTGGACCGAGAACGCGCCAGAACTCCAACCAGACGTTGCCGCAGAGATCGTCTCGATACATAAATCGGAAGAAGGCCAGCACCTCATCAATCTCAGTCTCCGTGAAGAGCCTGATCAAACAGCGCTTCAGGCGCTCGCAAAACAGTTCGAGGCCATCCGTGTTCGACACCTTCCTGCCGTCCTGCCCGTCCTCGCACGCAATGAAATTCAAGTTCCTTTCTTGAGAGCCGGCGAAATGCTCAAAGCCGCTAACACCGAAGGAATCCCTCTTTGGAAAATGGCCCTGCGTTACGAATCAGAACGTGGCGGCATTCCAGAGGAACAAATTATGGCGCAAATGGATCACATCCGTGGCATCATGGAAGATGCCATTAAAACCGGCCTCGGAGGAACCTCTTACGAGGATCGCATTCTCCCCTCTCAATCGCCGAATTTTCAAATCGCAGAAAAAGAAGGTCGCCTCATTCAGGCTGAAATTCCAAATGCCATCATCCGCTCGGTGACCGCAATCATGGAGGTCAAATCGTCAATGGGAGTGATTGTGGCTGCGCCTACCGCAGGCTCTTGCGGAGCGATGCCTGGCGCAGTTCTTGCCGTTGCCAATGCTCTTGGAAAATCAAACGAAGAAAAATGTGGAGCACTCTTACTCGCCGGATTAATTGGTGTTTTCATCACCCTCGACGCTACGTTTGCAGCCGAAGAAGGAGGCTGTATGGCTGAATGTGGATCAGGATCGGCTATGGCTGCTGCTGCAATGACTTGGTTTGGGGGAGGAACAAACGATCAACAAATGGCCGCTGCTTCACTTGCCTTACAAAATTCCTTCGGCATGGTATGCGATCCCATCGCCAATCGTGTCGAAGCTCCCTGTCTTGGCAAAAATGTAATGGCCGCAACCAATGCCTTATCGTGCACAAATATGGCCTTGGCCGGATACAACCATCTCATTCCGTTCGACGAGGTTGTGATCGCTATGAACAAAGTCGCTCATCAAATCCCGCGTGAACTTCGGTGCACCAACTTGGGAGGGCTCTCGATTACCCCAACCGCACACAAGATTGCCGAAAAATTGGCAGGGAAAACCGGCTGTGGATGTGGAGACAAAGCACACCGCTAAGTTAAGAGCTTCCCAAGCGACACGCCATCACAGAGCCCGCTTCTAAACCCTCCGATCTTTTGAGGCAGCTCAGAGGCAACCTTTAAGGGGGTAACAACCAAGCGAACGCGACACTCACTTTTACCATTTTATTGGTAAAATGCCTTGAGCATCCAATAACAAAAAGGGCCAGTCACAGCCACGTAAAGCCAGAGGGGAAAAGTCTTCTTTGCCAGCTTACGATGCTTTTCAAAATCTCGAGTCCAGGCATGAACGAAGGTCATCAAAATCATAGGGAAGCTCACCGCAGCAGCAACGATATGAGTGAACAAAACCCCAAGATACAAAACCCTGAGATTTCCAAATTTATTAAGTTCGCTCTCACTCAGTTGCCCGTCTCCATCTGCATCACCAAATTTGGTTTCGAAAGTGGTGAAGTGATAAACCACATAGAACACGAGAAAGATTGAAGACAAAATCAGCGCAGTCGTCATCAACCGTTGATGGAGGCGATGCTTCTTTTTAAGGATTGCTAAAATCCCGGCTAACAAACACGCCGCTACGAACGTGTTTATGAGCGCCATCACTTCTGGCAGAGCTTTAATAAAACTATGGGCGATCTCATATTCGGGGGGAACGTCCAATTTGTAGGGCGATCTCATAAGAGCGACGAGCAACAAGACTACCGCACTTACGACCCAAACAACCACCCTTAGTTTCCGCGCCTTTTCAACTTGGATCGGATGCTCAAGAATACTTGATTCACTCATGGTCCGGGGCTCACTTCGTCGACTCAACAGCCTTTCTAATTCCAACTAACGCGTCTTTGATTTCACCACGCAATTGATCCAGCGGAAGACCTACGTCCCACTTATAGACTAAAGTGTCTCCCCGATAAAGCTGATATCCCATGTCGTGGGCCCAACGCCCCTTTTGGGCGATATGGATAGGGTCAGTCCGCTCTTTAATCGTTGTGAAAAACATCTCTTTCGTCATGAACTCCCACAACTCTTCGCGCTCGGCTCGGAGAAACCACCAATTGTTTTTCTCAAGCTTTAATCCGTCGCGAACGCTCGAAAGAAGTTCCTCTGTATCATTTTCGGGATCAACCGAAAAACAAGTCACGACAAACTCACTGTCGTCCTTAAATTCGTTATAAATCTCAACGAGCGACGATGAGTTCCGTTCAGCACACATCGGGCAGGTCGCGTAGAATTGCGCAGCCAGCCATACTTTGTCCTTTAAATCAGAGATCTTCACCTTTGCTCCGTCCTGCCGCTGAAGTTCAAAGTCAGACTCCAGAACAACTAAGTCTCCCACATCTTCTTTACCAACTCCGGTCGCGGGGAGCTCGTCCTCCTTATTTACTTTTTTCAACCCAAGCAAGAGGAATGACATTCCAAGCACGAGAGCGCAGATGAACGCTACACCCACATAAATCAGGGTTATCTTTTTTTTATCGGTCATTCCTGTCCTTTTTCATTCGGGTTTTCGTAAAGATATTTGATCGAATCGATCAGGATCTCTTGCAGCTTCGGGGTTGTCATTTGAGGTGGTGTAAGATCCTTTTCCGGAAAATCTCTTTTTGCTTCTTCATACTTCCGCTCCATTTCTGCAACCGTTTCAAAATTCCAACCTTCAGTCAGTCCGGGAATCCCCCGAATGAACATATTTTGGTCTAAAAGAACGAGGCGCGTGTCATAATCGAAAACCCCATTCCTTTCCGTTGGAATCCGGTTGAACCTCATTTTGGTTTTAGTGAACGACCGCAGCGATGTTTTAGCATCCTCATCAGCTACCACCCTAAGAACTTCAGGCTCCTTTCCATATTCCGCGAGAACACCGGCCATCTCTTCAGGGGCTTTGTTAGATCCATCTAAGACAAAAACAAGAATCTTAGGCTTTTGTGGCGCCGCTTTAAACTCATCCATTACAACCCGAAGAGCCTCTAGGGAAGGCTGGGAACCAGGATTTGGAGTCTTTGGAAGAGTCAACACCAAGGTCACATTTCCCTGGAGATCTTGGAGGTTTCGCGACTTCCCATCCGCTGTCAAAAGCTCTACCTCGGGTTCGGTGATTCGCGTTTCAAAGATGGGCCGCCGACTATCTGAGGTGTTTTCCCGATACCGCCGGTAAGAAAAGTTTAGCACGACACCACTCACAACCATAAAGATCACAAGCTTGATCGCCGTAGCGCGTAACTTCTTGGGGTCCCGATCGGCGGGCTCTAATTGACTGACGTCCACTTCGATCGGAAGCTAGCCTAAGACCAAGTAAAGGCAAGACCGACCAATACGAGAGGAAGGTAAAGTAAAGTTCCAAGGAAAGCCTTTCGCATGGGAGCACGCTCACCCGAGGCCCCATAAGTCAGAACCGGCCGCATTAGATAAACCATCAAAGCGGTGTGAGAAACCGCAACCCACCACGGAAACAACCCCGTCGCCGCCCCTGAAATCACGAGTAAAATGAGACAAATCGAGAACCCGACAAATAATTTTGAGGTCTTACACCCCGATCCATCACCATTTGACCACATTTGGTATCCCGCGTTTTCATATTCCTCGCGACAAAGCCAGCTAATCGCGACGAAATGAGGTAGTTGCCAAAAAAACAAGAGCCAAAAAAGAAACCACCCACCCCAAGCAAGCCAATCACCCCCGCCACCGACCCAACCGATGAGAGGAGGAATTGCACCTGGAATTGCACCCACCAAAGTATTGGTGGAATGCCACTTTTTCATCGGAGTATAGACAAAAACATAAATCGCAATTGTGAAAGCTGCCAAAACGGCAGCCTCCAAGTTCACCTTTGCCGCCAAATGGATCACCCCAAAAGCTGCCAGCCCCCAACCAATGCCAAAAGCTTTCATCACACTCATCCGTCTCGAAGGCAGCGGACGATCCGAGGTCCGCTTCATCTGGGCATCGTCTTCAATCTC
>TARA_B110000003_G_scaffold83922_1_pt1 | contig 58328 bp, 42 predicted proteins | sample TARA_B110000003 | Tara Oceans TARA_B110000003 (sample SAMEA4396424) | marine metagenome | biome: Westerlies Biome; feature: [SRF] surface water layer (ENVO:00010504); material: water (ENVO:00002006), including particulate matter (ENVO:01000060) such as... | depth 5 m
GCTGCTCAAATTCTACATGGCTTCTTTTACGGAATCACAATTCCTTTATTATGGGCTATGATTGCTGATGTAGCTGACTATTCTGAATGGAAAAATAACCGAAGAGCCACTGCTATTATTTTTTCAGCAATGATGGTTGGTCTAAAATTAGGTTTAACAATAGGAAGCTCCTTGGTTGCAAAAATTCTAGGGTCTTATGGCTATGTCCCTAATGGCGAGAATGGACAAACAGAAATTGCTATTCAAGGAACAAAGATGTTGGTGAGTATTTACCCGGCAATTCCTTTTTTAATAGGAGTAGCATTGTTATTTTTTTATGAAATAAACAAAAAAATGGAAAATCAAATAGAATTAGACTTAAAAGAACGAAGATAAAATTAAGATATGCCAGAGGATAGTATTAAACACATCAATTTTAATGATTTAAATAACAAAGCAATTTCAAAACCATTAGTAGATCATATTTACACTGCAGACCCATCTGCTCATGTTTTCAATGGTAAAATTTATATATATCCATCTCATGATTTGGATGCAGGAGAGGCTTTTGATGATCTTGGGAGTCATTTTGCTATGGAAGATTACCACGTACTATCTATGGAAACCATAGATAGTAAGGCACTAGATCACGGCCTTGCGCTGCATGTTAAAGATGTTCCTTGGGCCAAGCAACAAATGTGGGCTCCAGACGCTAATGAAAAAAATGGTACTTATTACTTGTTTTTTCCTGCAAAAGATTATGAAGGAATTTTTAGAATTGGTGTTGCTACTAGTAATTCACCAACCGGTCCATTTATAGCACAATCAGAAGCTATAAAGAGCAGTTTTTCAATAGACCCTGCAGTATTTAAAGATCATGATGGGTCATATTACATGTATTTTGGGGGTCTTTGGGGAGGTCAATTGCAACGATGGAGAGAAGGGTTTTTTAACAATGATTATCCCGAAAACCCTACCGCTTTTATCCCAAAAGATCATGAACCAGCATTGCTGCCATTTGTAGCAAAAATGACCGATGATTTATACCAATTTTCAGAACAACCAAAAGAAATCAAAATTTTAGATGAATACGGAAATCTGCTATTAGCCGGTGATAATGATCGACGTTTTTTTGAAGCAGCATGGTTACACAAACGTCAAGAAAAATATTATTTTTCGTATTCTACAGGAGATACCCATTTTATCTGTTATGCCACTGGAGACTCTCCATATGGCCCCTTTACTTATCAGGGAAAAATTTTAAACCCAGTCGTTGGTTGGACTTCTCACCACTCAATTTGTTCTGTTAAAGGAAAAGATTATTTATTCTATCATGATTCTTCTTTATCTGAAGGAGTCACTCATTTAAGATCTATAAAAATGACAGAAATTAAGTATAGAGATGACGGAACTATTGTAACAATTAATCCGTATGGCTAAAAAAAGAAAATACAATTAGTGAACATTTAACTGAAACTATTGTATTAAAAATTTGTAGGATGTTTTTGAAGAATAAATCTCACCTGGAGCTAAAACAACAGATGGAAATTTTTTTTGATTAGGGGAATTAGGATAGTGTTGTGTTTCTAAACAAAATCCTGTCCTTTTTTTATAATTTCCATTTAAATGATTTCCCGTATAGAATTGAACTCCAGGTTGATCAGAAAATACCTCCAAGAGTCTACCGCTTTTTTTATGGTATGCAGAAGCAATCTTTCTTACTCCTTTATTTGGGTTATTTAAGCACCAACAATGATCATATCCTAAACCTAATTTTAGTTGTTTGTTGTCAACGTCAATGTCTTTACCAATAGGTTTAAAAGTCCTAAAGTCAAATGGTGTATTTTCAACTAGAGCCATATCACCATTTGGAATTAAAAACTCATCAATTGGCAACATTTTAGTAGCATTGATTTGTAATTGGTGGTCTAATATATCATTACTGAAACTTCCAGATAAGTTAAAATAAGCGTGGTTTGTTAGATTAATAATGGTTTTTTTATCAGTAGTCGCTTTATATCTAATATCAAGACTATTATTTGAAGTTAAGGTATAGGTAACAGTTGTTTTTAAGTTTCCTGGAAACCCTTCCTCCAGATCCTTACTTTCATAGTCTAAAGCTAAAGAAGCAGAATTTTTACTTGAAATCGTGGTAGCATTCCAAAGCACCTTGTCAAAACCAATAGCACCTCCATGAAGGTGGTTGATTCCATTGTTTTTAACTAAGCTATAATGAGTGTCATCTAAACAAAACGTTCCGTTCGCAATACGATTTCCATAACGTCCAATAATAGCTCCAAAATAGGAATTATCATCTATATATTGTTGTAATGAATTATATCCCAAAGCAATATTTTCTATATTTCCTTTTTTGTTTAAGGTTTTTATAGAAGTAATTATTCCACCATAATTCAAAATATTTACTTCAGTACCATGATAATTCTTCAGCGTGAAACGATAGACAGATGATTTTCCATTAATCTCTCCGTATTTTTCTCTTTGAATGATCATTATATGTTATTATTCAAATAATAGTAGTTTTAAAATCTTTGAAAAAATGTCCAGATATCTTGAAATAATAAATTAAGATTTAAATTATGTCCTCCATTTTCAATTCTAAGATATCGAATTTCTTTTCCATTATTACATGCTGTGTATATAGATAGCGTATCTTCTCCTAAAGTCTGAATTTCTGGATTTTGATTACAACTAAAATGATTAGCCCACAGAGCGGCACTTTCATCAGCATCCAGAAAAACATGACCCATAAAAGCTTCACCACCATCTATAGGAATCGTGGTATCTTCAGCGCCATTAATCTGAAACACAGAAATAGGCTGGGTTGAAGGTAACAGCGGACTACTTTCCATTAGCTGAGAGACAACAGGAGCAATAGCTTTAAAATGGGTGGTTTCTATTCCTAGTTTATTGACCATTCCCGAACCATTAGAAGTTCCTATTGCATACATTCTATCAAAATCTAAATTATTGTATTTTTCTAATTCTTCAACAATTAAATTTACAAAAGCAACATCGTCTGCATTTGAAGCTTCTTGTCCTAAATTCCATGATTGTAAATGGCCCTGTGGGTATATGCCAACAAAATCTCCATTATTAGTATACGCGTTTAGACTATTTACCCAACTAGTATTAGACCCTCCATTACCATGAAAAGCAAATACAATAGGGTAATTTTTTGTTTCATCAACCATGTTAGGTGTTTGAATTATTACAGATCTAGATACCGTAAACCCTTCTATAACTTGAGTGATGGTAATATTTTTAGTAGTTAGAATGAAGTTATTAGGATTGTTATCATCAAAATCATTATTTTCTTCAGAATCCTCACCACAAGAGTATAGAGATACTAAAAGTATTAATAACAGTTGTTTTAAAGTTATTTTAAAAATCATGTATAATTTATTTATATTTTAAGTAAAATAGCTCAAAACACCTATAACCAGAATGATAAGAACTATTGATAGAATTAAATCTATTGTATCATAACTATTTTTATTTTCTATTTTTTGTTGTTTAGTAAGAGTTCCGAAAGACAACCCAACAATATGTTTATAATCTGGTGGATTGGAAGCTAAACTTATGGAAACACAGATAATTATAGAAAATATAAACATGAAAATAGCCATATGCGCAAAGTTAATTGTAGCGAAAGCATAGGCTAATCCATTTATATTTTCGCCAGATAAAATTTCTGATTGATAATATATTTCAGATCCTAGTCTAGCTATTAGAATAACAAGGCCAGCAAGCAATGTTGTAATTGCTGCAGTAGCATTTACTCGTTTCCATAAGATTCCTAAAAGAAAAACTGCTGTGACAGGAGGTGCGATATATGATTGTACATTTTGAAGATATCGATACATAACTCCACCGCCAATTTTTTCCATGATAGGAATCCAAATAATGCCTAAAAAGACAATAAATCCTGTTGCTATTTTTCCAATATTTAGCAACACTTTTTCAGAGGTATTAGGTTTAATTTTCTTGTATATGTCTATTGTAAATATGGTAGAACATGAATTAAAAACAGAAGCAAGAGAACTCATAAGTGCAGCCATTAAACCCCCTGCAACTAGGCCTTTTAAGCCAACAGGGAGAAGGGTTTTGACTAACATAGGAAATGCACGATCTGCTTTTTCAACAGAAAAAACCTCAGGGTTTTGAATGGATAATGCAAATGCAATAATACCGGGGATTAAGAAAATTAAAATTGGTAAAAGTTTTAGATAGGCTCCAAAAATAGCCCCTCTCCTTCCGATTTTAATATTATTTGCAGCAAGTGTTCTTTGGACGATATACTGATCTGTACACCAGTACCAGATTCCTACAATTGTTCCTCCAAATAAGAGTCCTGTCCATGGAAAATCAGGGTCGTTCATAGGTCTCCACATATTAAAATGATCTGGACTTACAGCAGTTACTGTTTCTCTAAGTTGAGTCCATCCCCCAACTTCTTGCAATCCCAAATAAGTAATGATTACAGAGCCTAAGATTAAGATGACAGTTTGTAAAGTCTCTGTATAAATAACAGCTTTTAGACCTCCTAAAACAGTATAAATGCCTGTAAATATAACAATCCCTATTGCTCCATACCAAAAAGGAATTCCTAACAACTCAGATACTACAATTCCACCAGCATATATGGTAACAGATACTTTAGTTAAAACATAGGCAACCAATGAGAATAAAGAAAGAAACCATCTAGATCTTGCATCAAATCGTTTTTCTAAAAACTCAGGCATAGTAAAAGCGCCACTTCTTATATAGAAAGGGAGAAATAACCAGCCTAACAATAAAACTATCCATGCGTGTAATTCGTAATGCGCCATTGGAGTTCCAGATTCAAATCCTGTTCCTGCAAGTCCTACTACATGTTCAGAACCTATATTAGATGCAAAAATAGAAGCACCAATAACAAACCATCCTACATTTCTCCCTGCAAGAAAATAATCCTCTGTATTTTTATTTTTCTGTAAAAAAACCCAGACAGCAATTGCTATTAAAGCAAGAAAATAAATTCCCAAAATAATCCAATCTAAACTTTCAAGAACAGCAGCAGTATTTCTTATAAGATGTTTCATTTAAGAGATAGGCTTAATATTAAATATGTTGATTAATTATATTTTCAAACAATTCTTGCTTTCCACTTTGTAAATTCAGTTCACCATTTTCTTGTGCAATATTATATAAGTCTGATAGTTCTAATTTCCCTTCTTCAAAATCTTTTCCATTTCCTGTATCAAAAGAACGGTATCTATTTTCTCTTAATGAATTATATGAGGAGGAAGTTATAATTTTATCAGCAGTAATTAATGCCCTCGCAAAAGTATCTGCTCCTCCAATGTGAGCATGAAAAACATCTTCTATATCTGTAGAGTTTCTTCTAATTTTTGCGTCAAAATTAATACCACCACCTTTTAATCCACCAGCCGCTAAAAATACCAGCATAGCTTCTGTAGTTTCTTGTATGTTGTTTGGAAATTGATCTGTATCCCAACCGTTTTGGTAATCCCCTCTATTCGCATCTATACTTCCTAGCATTCCTGCTTTAGCGGCAACGGCAAGCTCATGTTGCATCGTGTGTTGTGCAAGTGTCGCATGATTTACTTCAATATTCATTTTAAAATCTTTTTCTAAACCATACTCTTTTAAAAAACCAATTGCAGTTGCTGAGTCAAAATCGTATTGATGTTTCATAGGCTCCATTGGTTTTGGTTCAATGAAGAAAGTACCCTTAAAACCCTGACTTCTTGCATAATCTCTTGCCATGGTTAAAAATTGTGCCATATGATCTAATTCTCGACCCATATCTGTATTTAGTAAAGACATGTATCCTTCTCTACCGCCCCAAAAAACATAATTTTCTCCTCCTAATTTAATGGTTGCGTCTAAGGCCAATTTTACTTGGCCTCCAGCTCTTGCAACCACATTAAAATCAGGATTGGTAGCAGCTCCATTCATATAGCGAGGGTTTGAAAAACAATTAGCGGTTCCCCATAATAGTTTTACACCACTCTCTGCTTGTTTCCCCTTTATATAGTCTGTAATTGTATTCAATCTTTTTTCTGATTCTGAAAAAGTTGCTCCTTCTTGAATTAAATCGTAATCATGGAAACAGAAATAATCGAACCCCATTTTATTTATGAATTCAAATGCAGCATCTGCTTTATCTTTTGCTGCTTGTATTGGGTCTGATGATTGATCCCAAGCAAAATTTTGAGTACCTGAACCAAAAGGATCACCTCCTTGTCCACAGAATGTATGCCAATAAGCAATTGCAAATTTAAAATGGTCACGCATTGATTTCCCAGCAACAAGTTGTTCTGGGTTGTAGTATTTAAAGGCGAAAGGATTATCTGATTCTTTTCCCTCAAATTTTATATTTTTTATTCCTTTAAAATATTCTTTAGTTACCATTAGTATTTATTTTTTAAGATTGTTTCTAGTTGGGTTTTCCAATATATATATGCCTTTTGAAAAGGTTCTTTATTCCCAAGGGGCTTGTATGTCATTACATGGTCATTTTTTGTAATATTATCTCCAAATTTTTTAAAATCACCATCAATTAATCCAGCAGCTCTAGCAGCTCCAACTGCTCCCGTAGTGTTATAAATTTCTATCTCATGACCTATTAATGTTGCTACTGTATTTGCAAATATTTCAGACCTAAACAAATTATCATTTCCAGCTCGAATTACATTGATAATTGCATTGTCATTTTTTAAGATTTCCATTCCATATACAAACGAAAAGGCAATACCTTCTAATGCAGCTCTGTATAGATGCCCATGACTATGCTTATTTAAATTAAGATTACAAATCTGTGTGCCAATATTTTTATTATTTAACATTCTTTCTGCTCCATTTCCAAAGGGAATGACAATGACTCCATCAGAACCTATAGGAATTTTAGATGCTTTCCTATTCATATTTTCGTAAGAATTTTCAACACTATGGTTTCTTAACCACCGGTATTGAATACCAGCACCATTGATACATAATAGTTTACCAACAGTTGGTTTTTCTTTGGTATAATTAACATGTGCAAAATGATTTATTCTAGAGTATTCATTTGAATTTAATTTGTTAGTTACAGCATAAACAACTCCAGAAGTTCCACCGGTAGCTGCAACTTCCCCATGATTAAATACATTTAAAGATAAGGCGTTATTGGGTTGGTCTCCTGCACGATAGATGATAGGCACCCCAATAGGTAATCCGGTTTTTTCAGCGGCTTGTTTGGAAGTTTGACCTTGATTACTAAAATTAGCTACAATATCTGGAGTTAAATTAGGATCGATATCATAATAGTCTAACAACCACTTTGCTGTAACGTCATTTTTATAATCCCATATAATTCCTTCTGAAAGACCATTTTTAGTTGTGTTTATTTTTCCTGTTAATTTGAAGGCAATAAAGTCTCCAGGAAGCATGAATTTATATATTTTATCATATATTTCTGGCTCATTGTCCTTAACCCATTTTAGTTTAGATGCAGTGAAATTCCCGGGAGAGTTTAATAAGCGATTAGCACATTCTTCTTCACCTAAATCAGAGAAAGCTTTGTTGCCAATTTCTACCGCTCTACTGTCGCACCAAATGATAGAATTACGTAATGGATGTCCATTCACATCAACAACAACAAGACCATGCATTTGATACGAAATCCCTATACCAATAATTTTTTCAGCCTCAATGGCAGCCTGTGATATAGCTCTCTTTATAGCAATACAAGAATATTCCCACCATATTTTTGGATCTTGTTCTGCCCAATCATTTTTTAAAGATAGAATTTCCATCTCTTTCGGAGGTTCATGAAGGCTTACTATATTTTTCCCTGTAGCTGATTCTACGATGGCTACTTTTACAGAAGAACTCCCTATGTCTAAACCTAAATAATACATTATTTTTTTAAACTGTTTTACACCTTCAAAAGTATTTTTAATCTTAACAATATAGGTATTAAAAATCGAGCAATTACTATTAAACTTGAAGCAGAGTTTAATCGATAAAACTTAGTTTTTTAAATGATTTATTTAAAATAGCTTTATCATCAACTTTGAGCCACGAATCTAAAACTGTTGCATAGATTGACCTAAAGTCAACTTTGTGAATTAAATCCCCATTATTATCGAGTTGTAAAAGATTAGGGGCATCGTTATAAAACCCTTTAGTCTTTAAATTTTCTCCAATAATAAAAACATTATTTGCCGCTCCATGATCTGTTCCTCCAGCTGCATTTTGTTGTAAGCGCCTTCCAAATTCAGAAAAAGTAATAATCAGAGTATCTTTAAAAGTATTATTTTGTTTTAAATCCTTTACAAATATTTCCATAGATTCGCTAAAGGTTTTTAACAACCTCTTTTGTCTGTTTTCTTGATTGGCATGTGTATCAAAACCACCCATAGAAACATAATATACAGAACTATCTAGGTTTGAATTTATAAATTCTGAAGTTGTTTTAAGTTGTTTACCAAAAGGGTTTTTAGGATATTCAAAATTACTTTCATAGGTCTTTAAGGTTTCGTAAATATATTTTGCAGAAGATTTTGCTTCAATCATTGTTTTGTATAGATACCCCAAATTATGTTCGCTTAGGTGATCATCACTTTGATGATTTAAAACTTTTTTAAAGTAAGGAGTTTGAGTATTTACAAATAAAGTTTGTGGATTTTTTGTTGCAATACCATTCATATTTTCTCCTTTCATAATCAAAGACAAACTATCATCTAATTCAATTCCTGTATAGGGCATTTTACCAAATTTTTCAATGTATCTTCCTAGCCACCCTGTGCTTAAATACTCGTTTGCATCACTCCCTGTTTGCCAGATATCTGTAGATCTAAAGTGAGATCTATTTGGGCTTGGATAACCCACATTATTGATGATTGATAAATACCCTTGATCATATAGATTTTTTAATGGCCCTAAACTTTGATGAAATCCTAATTCATCGGTTATCTTTATAACCTCACTTTTAGGAATAGAAATCCCAGGCCTTTTCTTGTAATAAATATCATTTGTATAGGGGATGATGGTGTTTAAACCATCATTACCTCCAGACAGTTGAACAATTACAAGTTTTTTATATCCAAGAGATTCTTTTTCTACTGATTCAAATGCCTTCACAAAGTTAGGAACAAAAAACAAACTGCTAGCCAAGCTACTCTGCTTTAAGAAATATCTTCTTTTCATTGGTTTAAGTTAACAAAGTTGGTATTCTGGGATTGACATAAGTTGTATACAAAAGTCTTTATTAGATTTAATTTCTAATCTATTTAATAAAGCTTCTGTATCTCTATCTAAAAAGGGAATTACTAACAATTCTTTTAACTTTTTTGGTTTTAACTCCCCATATTTCTCCATAAAAACAGACCAGTTTTTAGTTGTTTTCATGTATTTACTTCTTTTTTTTGCGTTTTTGTAATACTGATCAAAGGAATCTTCATAAGCACCTTTTTGTTCTAAATTTATAATGGCATCATTTAAAATTAATGAAGCTAATTTCATTCGAAACATTAAAGTATTCGAATCTATCCAACTCTTGTCACCTTTCCACCCTGATACATTTTCTGGATATAACAAGACTTGACCCATCATTTTTTGTAGGTAATTAAATTGATTTTTTTTATCAAAGGTAACAGGAACAACAGAGCGAATACCAACTAATAATTCTATTGGAGACTTTATCTTAACACCTATGTTTTTTTCATCATAAAACCAAGTTGAGCTAAAAATATGCATCATTAAATTTTTAATACTATAATCTTTGTAAAAAAGACTTGACATCTCTTCAAGATGAGATTGATTAACAACTGGATTGACAAAGTATTTGTAAATTTTTTCGCAAATAAATCTCGCACATTGTTTTTGTTCTAAAATAATATCTATGATATCATCACCATCAAAATTACCTTTTTTTTCAAAAAAACTTTTTTCACCATAATCATGTTGTTTTTTGCGTATAATAAAATCACCATTATTTTTAAAAGACCAGCCTGTAAAAGCTCTTGCAGACTCTTTAATATCTTTTTCTGTATAGTTGCCAACTCCTAGTGTAAAGATTTCCATTAGTTCTCTAGCAAAATTTTCATTAGGTCTCTTTTTTCTATTTTGTCTATTATTAAGGTACTTGCTCATAGAAGCCTCTCTAGCGATTGCTTTCACAAAATGTTTAAAATTGCCTAAAGCATTATTTCTAAGCGTATTATTATACTGTTGAATATGAAAAATATGATTGTCTCGACATACAAATATATTTGCCCAAAATAAGGTCATTTTTTCTCTAAGAATAGTTTCAGGAATACTAAGTCTATTTATCCATGCGTGATTTAAGTCTCTAACTTTTTTTTGACTTTTTTGCCGTAATTTTTGAAAGGCGACTTCTCCCATTTCTTTTTTCAGAACTTTAGAAGAATTATTTCTTATAAGATTAAATTCTGTAAGATTTAATTGTAAAGGAATTATTTTATCAGATTCAGAAAATAAGTCTTCAATAATTTTAGATTTAGGGTATGAGTTTATTTTTTTGAGAATTTCCACATCAATTCCAAATCCTGCTCTCCAATATAAATGTTGAATATGCCTTTGTTTCATTAGTATGTTTATAGTCTTTTTTTTGACTTTAATTTTTTATAATAGTTTAAATTACTTCCCGGAAATCATTTCTGGAGTAGCAACAGTTCTAAACCCAACATGATCTGAACCAGAGTCAATAGCTACGCCCATTCTTGAAGAAATCCTATAGCTTGCACAATATGAGGAATGGCATAAAAAAGACCCTCCTTTCATGACGTGTTCTTTTTGATATGGATTACTTGGGTTAAATGATTTTTTAGCACCAGATGGATTTATAATTAGTTCAGAATCGTTTAAATCTTTATAATAATTAACATTAAATAAATCACTTGTAATTTCCCATACATTTCCTAACATATCATATATCCCAATGCTATTTGGAGGATAGGATTTAACAGAGGCAACTAGCTCAAAACCATCAATACTTTCATTTCTGACAGGAAAACTTCCTTGCCAAGTATTTGCATTCTTATTCAGTATGTTTTTGTTATTTCCCCATGTAAAAATGGAGTTGGTATTGTTTCCTTGTGCTGCTGATTCCCATTCTGCTTCTGTTGGGAGCCTTCTATTTGCCCATTTGCAATAGGCAAGCGCATCTTCATATGCAATATGAACTACTGGATGATTGTCTTTTTCATAAATATTTGAGTTAGGTCCTTTAGGGTTTTTCCAGTTTGCACCAATTTTCCATTTCCACCATTGGTGATAATTGTTCATATTTACAACAGCAGTTACATTTTTATTAAAAATTAAACTACCTGGTTGTAAAATTGAATCATGTGGTTTTGAGGTGCCTTCAGGCAATTGGTCTTTTAGTTCTTCCCAGTCTATTTTTCGTTCTGCAATGGTTTTATAATTTGTTGAATTTACAAAAGCTTTAAATTGTTTATTGGTTACTTCTGTCATATCAATAAAAAAACCATCAACATAAACCTTATGAGCAGGTTTTTCTCTTGGCATTGCATAGTCATCTGATTTTTTTGCTCCTTTTAAAAATTCTTTGCCTTCAACCCAAATCATTCCATCAGGAGATTTTATGTCTATATTAGGAGTTGTTGTTTGTTTCTTGCAACCAACAACTAATATAATCGGAGCAATTAAAATTATAGATAAATATTTCATAAATCCAACTGTAGATTAAATCGAATCATAAATATAACTTAATTATTATTCTGAATAAATACGAATTTAAATTATCCTCAAAATTTATAGAATTATCCTCAAAAATATCAGCAGCAGAACTTCATGAAAGATAACTTTGCCCATTAATTTACAGATCAACATTACTCTCAAAGTTTCAAATAATCTTGAAAAAATATAATGAAATTAAAAGTTATCAAAATAATTATTTAACTATGAAAAAACACTTTTTAACTTTTTTAATACTATTAAGTATCATTAAAATTCAAGCACAAGATCAATCAAAGCCAAATATCCTTTTTATTGCGATTGATGATTTAAAACCGACTATAGGAATTTACGGAGATTCTTTTGCTGTCACTCCAAATATTGACACCATTGCTAAAAACGGAACAACATTTTTCAATAATCATACTCAGCAGGCAATTTGTGGACCCTCCAGAGCAAGTTTACTCACTGGGAAAAGACCCGATTACACGAAGGTTTGGAATCTTAAAACTAAGATGAGAGATGTAAATCCAGATATTTTAACGATTCCTCAATATTTTAAACAAAATGGATATGTAACTATTGGTTTGGGTAAAATTTATGATCCAAGATGTGTTGATAATGATCGAGACAAGCCTTCTTGGAGTGTTCCTCATATCAAAGAAAATGAACTTGAATATCCAAATGGATATCATCAACCCGCATTAGGATTTTATCAAAGTGAAGAAAATTTAACAAAAATTAAAGCCATAAAAAATAAAGCCAAATTAAAAAAACTACAAAAAAATAAGATTAATAAATATGTTAGAGATCGTTTTAAGCCTCCTTATGAAATAGGAGATGTGCCAGACGGCGCCTACATTGATGGTGCAATTGCCAATAAGGGTATTCAAATATTAGATAAAATAGATACTTCAAAACCTTTCTTTCTAGCGGTAGGGTTTAAAAGGCCCCATTTGCCATTTGTAGCCCCAAGAAAGTATTGGGAACTTTATGATGAAAGTAAAATTCAACTTGCTGCTTATCAAAAAAAATCTAAAAACCCAGTAGCGGTAGGCTACCACAAGGCTGGTGAAATGCAGAGTTATAAAACACCAGAAATTACTTATAAATTAAATAATGAAGGATTATTAGAGTTAGATAAAGAACTCCAAAAGAAATTGATTCATGGTTATTATGCAGCCACCAGTTATATTGATGCCCAAATAGGTAAAATCATTGATAAGTTAAAAGAAAAAGGCTTAGATAAAAATACCATCATAGTTATCTGGGGAGACCATGGTTGGCATCTAGGGGATCATAGCTTATGGAATAAGCATTCAAATTTTGAGCAAGCAACTCGTTCTCCTTTAATTATTTATGATCCTAGAATTAAGAAAGGGTATAAAATAAACTTTCCGACTGAATTTGTAGATTTATTCCCAACATTGACTGATTTAGCAAACATAGGAGTTCCAGAAAATCTAGATGGTGTTAGTTTAAAAGCACAAGTAAAAGGGGAAGTCAATACCCCAAAAATATATGCAGTAAGTCAATATCCAAGAAGGAATAAAATGGGGTATAGTTTTAGAACCATAAAATATAGATATACTGTTTGGATCAATAATAAAAAAAGCACGATGCCTATTTATAAAGAAGATATTCATGCAGAAGAATTGTATGACTATAAAAACGATCCTTTAGAAACTGAAAATAAAATTGACAATAAAAGTTATCAAAAAACAAAGTCGACTTTTCAAATGTTAGCTGCACGCTACTTTAAAGATCAAGTAGTAACATCTAAAACTACTAATAAAAAGAGTAAAACCCTTAATAAAGTTAAAAATAATAACGCTTATAAACGTGCTCAAGTTATTTCAGAATTCATTATAACTAAACTGAACTTAACCAAAGATAAAGGGAAGTTTTTATTGGAAACTTTATCTGAAAAATACGCTCATAATGCAGCTAAAACTAAAGGTAAAAATCTTCCTCAAGAAGTAAAGAGAGAAATTTTTAAAGCAACTTTTATTGAAACTAGAAATAAGCTTTTAAAAATATTTTCAAAGAGTGAAATTACTCAGATTAATAAATTGGAAAAGAAGAAAATGAGTCAATTAAACAATAACTAAAGTTATTTTAAAATTAAGGAATGAAATTATTTATAAATCTATTGTTATTATTTTTAATATTAAATTTTGAAGCTTACACTCAATCTAAGGATTCTTCTAATTTAATTGTTGGTGCTACTTTAAATTACGGAGAGTTAAACACTATTAAAGAAAAACTTTTTTTAAAAGATTTTAATTATTTAACCCCAGCCAATTCAGCAAAACAATCAAGAGTTCATCCAAAGCCAAATGTTTGGAAGTGGCAACAAATAGATGATTTCATCACTTTTTCTAAAAAACATAATCTACAAGTCCGTTTGCATGGACCAATCTCTCCTCAGGCATCTAAATGGGCAAAAGAAGATCATAGAACTATTGAAGAATTGGCAATAAATATGATGGAATTTACAACAGCATTTGCCAAAAAATTCAACAAAGAACCTACAGTGAAATGGATGGATGTGGTAAATGAAACCATACTTCCAAACGGAAAGTGGTTTGGGCCAAAAAAAGGCACCAATAAATGGGAGAACCCCTGGCTAAAAATAGGATTAGATGAAAATGGGTGTCCTCTTTATATACTAAGAGCTTTTGAAATCGCAACAAAATATGCTACAAATATCAAGTTGGTTTACAATCACAATTCAGGTATGCAAAGTGTCATGTGGGATAAAGTAAAGAAAACCATTCTTTATATTCGATCTAAAGGGTATCGCGTTGACGGTATTGGTTGGCAAGCACATATTGGGCTAAGTAATTCTACGAAAGCTATTATAGAAAACACAGATGAGGAACTAAGAAAGCTTTCTAATTTGATAGATTGGGCTCACAAAAACAACTTAGAATTCCATATTACTGAACTAGATTACTTCATTGAAGACAATAATAAACTTTCTGAAGGATATCAAAAGCAAGCTGAAATCTATACAAAAATTATAAAAATTTTAAGAGAGAAAACGAAATCTGGGATTGTAACGTTAAATTTTTGGGATATGGCTGTTCGAGTAAAAAAAGGGAAAGAGGGAGCATTTCACTCAATTTATGATTCAGAATTTAAACCGACTCCAGCCTATAAAGCTATTAACGTATCCTTAAATAATTAAAAAATGATTAAACAAAGTATTCAAATATTTCTAGTATTCACCTCTTTTTTATTCGCGTTCAACGCTTGTAATAGATTTAAAAACACTAATAATTTAGTATATCTAGACTCTGAGGCTTCCGTTGAAAGTCGTGTTAATGATTTAATGAATAGAATGACCCTAGAGGATAAGGTTTATCAAATGAATCAATTTGTCGGTTTAGATCATATGAGAGCAGGAAATCCAAATGATGACAAAGCGAATAATGATGCGCAAGGATTTTATAAAGATTTATCTATTAATGATGTAACCAAATTAACTGTTGAAGGAAAAATAGGTTCTTTTTTACACGTATTAACAGCTAAAGAAGCCAATTATTTACAAGAGTTAGCTCTGAAATCACCATTAAAAATACCAGTTTTAATTGGGATTGATGCGATACATGGGAATGCTTTAGTTTCTGGTACAACTGTTTATCCATCCCCAATTGGATTGGCATCTACTTGGGATGATCGTTTTTTTTACTCGATTGGAAAACAAACAGCAAAAGAGATGCGAGCTACAGGAAGTCATTGGACTTTTACACCAAATATTGATATTTTGAGAGATCCTAGATGGGGTCGTGTTGGGGAAACATTAGGTGAAGATCCTTTTATGGTTGGTAATATGGGAGCTGCTATGATTAATGGATTTCAACAAGACGATTTTACAGGAACGCAAAAGGTAATTGCATGCGTAAAACATCTAATAGCTGGTGGCGAGTCCATAAATGGATTGAACGCTGCTCCAGCAGACATATCTATACGTACACTTAGAGAAGTTCATTTACCTCCTTATAAAAAAGCTATAGATGCAGGTGTCTATTCTATGATGGCTGCACACAATGAATTAAATGGTATTCCGTGTCATATGAATAAATGGTTAATGACAGATATTTTAAGAGATGAATGGAATTTTAAAGGCTTTTATGTAAGTGATTGGTTAGATATTGAACGTATTAATACATTACATCATACTGCAAATGACATGAAAGAAGCCTCTTATTTATCTGTTGATGCAGGAATGGATATGCATATGCATGGGCCAAAATTTACAGATGCAATTATTGCTTCGGTTAAGGAGGGTACACTTTCAGTAGATCGTGTAAATGATGCTTGTCGTAAAATTTTAACAGCCAAGTTTAAACTAGGATTATTTGAAAATAGATTTGTTGATCTAGATAAAAAAGAAGAATTACTTTTTACCAAAGAACACAAAGAGACCGCTTTAGAATCGGCAAGAAAAGGGATTATATTACTCAAAAACAATGGAATATTACCATTGCAATCAACAACTTCAAAAAAGAAAATATTTGTAACAGGACCCAATGCAAATAATCAATCTACTTTAGGTGACTGGCATGCTGTACAACCTGACGAAAATGTGACAACTATTTATGAAGGAATTAAAACTTTAGGAGAAAAAAAAGGGTATGCAGTAAACTTTTTTGACTCAGGAGATAATAGCAGAAAAATTAAAGATTTTAAAATCAATGAGGCTGCAAAAAAAGCACGGAATGCAGATTATGCAATTGTTGTTGTAGGAGATAATTCCATGCGATATAAATGGAAAGATAAAACTGCCGGAGAGAATATGGGTAGAGCCTCTTTAGATTTATTTGGAAAACAATTAGATTTAGTGAAAGCTATAAAGGAAACAGGAACTCCAGTCATCATTGTTTTGGTTAACGGAAAGCCTATTTCTGAGCCCTGGCTTCAAAATAACATTCCTGCTATTTTAGAAGCTTGGGAACCAGGAAATTTAGGTGGGCAGGCAGTTGCAGAAATTTTATTTGGGGAGGTGAATCCAAGTGGTAAATTACCACTAACTGTTGCAAGAAGTGTTGGGCAATTAAGAATGATTTATAATCATAAACCTTCTGCTTATTTTCATAAATATGCCGATGAGAAAAAAACTCCGTTATATCCTTTTGGCTTTGGGTTAAGTTATACTAATTATAATTACACTGAGCCATTATTATCAAAGAACACTTTAAATAATGAGAACGAAATAACAGTTACGATTAAAATAACAAATACTGGAGATATTGATGGGGAAGAAATTGCTCAACTTTACATTAGAGATAATTTTAGTAGCGCTACTAGAGCTGTGAAAGAATTAAAGGGTTATAAGAGAGTTTTTCTTAAAGCAGGAGAAACAAAAAATGTAAGTTTTTCTCTTAATGCAGAAAGTTTCGCGTTTTATGACATTAATATGAACTACTGTGTAGAACCAGGTGAATTTACTATTATGACAGGTTCATCTTCAAAGAATAAAGATTTAAAAAAAGTAATTTTAACAGTTAATAATAGAATTGAATTATAGATGAATTATTTTAAATTAATACTTGTCTTATCTATTTTATTTTTTGGTTGTAAAACAACAAAAGAAAACAATCAAAAAAACAGCCCATCAACAAAGAAAAACCTTGTTTTTATCATAGTAGATGATTTACGCCCAGAATTAAGTATCTATGGTCAAAACCATATTGTAAGTCCAAATATAGATGCATTAGCTAAAACAGGCGTTTCTTTTAATAGAGCCTATTGTAATGTGCCGGTTTGTGGAGCCTCAAGAGCAAGTTTATTAACTGGGTTGAGACCTACTTCAAAAAAGTTTTTAAGATATAATGCAAGTATAAAAAAGGAGACACCAAAAGTATTAAACTTGGTAAAACATCTAAAAAATGAAGGTTATACAACCATTAGTAATAATAAAATTACACATTTAAAAAATGATATTGAAGATTGGGATGAAGAATGGTACCCCTACAATAAAGGTTGGAGAAATTATATGTCAGAAGAAAATATATCTCTAGAAGCAAATGGAAAACATGGCAACGCATATGAAAATATTGATGTAGAAGATGATGCATACAATGATGGTAAGACTGCAAGTAAGTCAATTGAAGACTTAAAAAAGTTAAAAGCAGCTGGAAGTCCATTTTTCTTGGCTGTTGGTTTCGTGAAACCTCATTTACCATTTAATGCACCAAAAAAATATTGGGATTTATACGATGCTAAAAAAATAACATTACCAGAAAATGCTGGCTTTCCTGAATCTGCTCCTTGGACTGCAAGACACAAATGGGGAGAATTACGCTATTATAAAGACATTCCAAAAAAAGGCCAGGTTTCTGAGAAAATGGCTAAAAAATTAATTCATGGGTATTATGCATCTGTAAGTTATGTTGATGCTCAAATAGGTAAATTAATAGATGGTCTTGATAACCTAGGACTAAGAAAAAATACGGCTATCATTTTAGTTGGAGATCATGGATGGAGTTTAATGGAGCATGGTTTATGGGTAAAACATAGTAATTTTGAGGTTGCACTTCAAGTTCCTTTAATTGTAAATACACCTACTATTCAAAAAAACAAACAAACAAATTCAATTGTTGAATTGGTAGATATTTATCCTTCTATTTGTGATATAATAAATATATCTAAACCGAAACACTTAGAGGGAGACTCCTTTTTTAAGTCATTACAAAATCCCTTAAAAATTTTTAAAAAAACAGCCTTAGCCCGCTATCAAAAAGGTGAAACTTTAATTGTAGATAACTATTTCTACACAGAATGGCAACGCAATGATAAAACCATTGCTAAAATGTTGTATGATCATAAGATAGATCCCAACGAAAATAGAAATTTAGCCATTGAAAGTAGTTATAAATCAATTGTAGATAGTTTAAGTATCATTCTAAATAAAAAATTATTTCATGAAAACTAGCAGACTCAATTTCATTAGTATTTTAATTAATAGTATTATTTTTTTTACATCTTGTAATTCTGATAAAATAATACCTGTAAAAAAGCCAAATATTATATACATTATGGCTGATGATTTAACTACCCAAGCGATTAGTGCATATGGTGGTATTTATAAAGATATTGCGCCAACACCCAATATTGATAGAGTAGCAAAGGAAGGGATGTTATTTCAAGACGTGTTGGTTACAAATTCTATATGTGGGCCAAGTAGAGCAGCAATATTAACCGGAAACTACAGTAACTTAAATGGTTACTATAAAAATGAAAGTGGTGGAAAATTTGATGCTACACAATGGACATTCCCACAAGAATTTCAAGAAAACGGGTATAAGACAGCCCTATTTGGGAAATGGCATTTAGGCACAGAACCTGTAGGTTTTGATACTTTTAAATATCATAATTCTTCTGGCCAACAAGGAAATTATTGGAACCCTCTTTATAACGATAATGGGAAAAACAGCAAAGAAAATGGATATGCAACTAATTTAAGTACAGATTTTGCTTTAAATTGGTTGGATTCCACAAATGTATCCAAAGATCCTTTTTTAATGATTTTACAATATAAGGCCCCTCACAGGCCATGGCATCCAGATAAGAAGTATGAAAAACTTTGGGATGAAATAGAAATGCCTTATCCACCTACTTTTAATGACACCTATGAAGGACGTGAAAAAACTGCAGGCGATACAGAAATGACAATGGAGCATTTTAGTAGAAGAGACATGAAATTAAAACGGCCTGAAGGTTTAAAACGTAAAGAAGGTATTAGATGGGATTTCTACGGAGCTAAAAACGGAGAGATTGTTCAACCGGAGGGAATGACTAATGAGGAAGGAAGAAAATGGCGTTATCAGAATTATATTAAAGATTATTTAGCATGTGTAAAATCTGTTGATGATAATATTGGACGTGTTTTGACCTATTTAAAAGAAAATAACTTAGAAGAAAATACGATCATTGTTGTAACCTCTGACCAAGGTTTTTATCTTGGTGATCATGGCTTTTTTGATAAAAGATTTATTTATGAAGAGTCTCTGAGAATGCCTTTTATGATAAAATATCCTGATAAAGTAAAAGCAGGTTCTGTTAATGAAGATATCATTACCAACATAGATTTTGCTCCTACTCTTTTAGAACTGGCGGGTATTATAAAAACTCAAAAAATGCAAGGGACTAGTTTTGTAAGTCTTTTAGAAGGAGAAACACCAAATGACTGGCAGGATGCTATGTATTATCATTATTATGAATTTCCATTTTGGCACCATGTACAACCTCATTATGGTATAAGAACTCAAAGATATACTTTAGCTCATTTTTATTATAATATAGATGTTTGGGAGTTATATGATTTACAGAAGGATCCTACTCAAATGAATAATATATATAATGACCCTAACTATACTAGTATTGTGAGTGAATTAAAATTAAAACTAAAGAATTTGATGATAAAGTATGAAAATGATAAGAGTTTGGTGGAGTTTAGAAAAATAACAGATACTGATTTTGGAAGAATAGTAGATAATGTTAAAGAGGAAGAGTCTGTTCAGCAAATTTTAACTAAATAATAATAATGATGTCTTTTTGTCTAAAGTCTGTATAAAATAAATCATATTATTTAAAACCATGATGAAATTAAATTTATTACAAACAACAATTTTAATACTTGTTATAACACTTTCTTGTATTAATAATTCATTAGGGGCTGAAATAGATACAAGTAATTCATCCAAAAAACTTAAATTAGAAGATAAGAGCTTTTATATTGATCAAGTTATCGATGGGAATACTATTTCTCGAGAAGTAATTTTGGAAGTTCCTACAGATATTGACTTATCAAAAAATTATCCAATTGTGTTTGCTTTTCATGGAAGAAATGTTCTAAACGATACATGGATTAATAAATTAAATCATCTTACTGCTACTGGAGAATTTGTTGGTGTTTACCCGCAAGGATATAAAAAAATGTGGAATTCTGGAGGGAATGAAATTTCGATAGCAGATGACATTGAATTTGTAGATTCAATAATTGATATTTTGCACGAATATGAGAATCTTGATTTTAATCGTGTATACGGAATAGGAACATCTAATGGTTCAAGTATGATTAACAAGCTGGTTCTTGAAACCTCACATTTTAATGCTGTATCATCCATTGTTGGACAATTGTCAGAAGCGTATTTACCCAATTCAACTACAAATTCTACATCTGTTTTTCAGATCAACGGAAGTTCAGATGATATATGTCCTATAAACGGTGGTATAAAGTTGGGTTACGTTTTTTTAGAAGCTCTTGATAGTACTCAACGCTGGGCCAGTGCATTTGAATGTGATAATTATGAACTACAAAACATTGGAGAGGATAAACTTTATGTTTTTTCAGACTGTCTTGATGGTAAAGAAGTACGTTATATGAGAATTGAGAAAGGAGAGCATAATTTGCACTGGGGTAACCCTGAGTTATTTATGCAAGTTTGGGATTTTCTTAAACGATTTTAAACAAAGTTTATTAAAGAGTTTTTTTTGCTAAACCTCCCACAAAATATTTTATGGGAATAACAAATAGTTTAGAGGTATTTCTTAAATTATTAGGATGTAACTCTCTATATTATTGATCAGTATAAATTTAATTAAATGTTTTCTCAGAATATACCTGACAGTTATTGATTGTATTTTTATATTTTTTGCTTCAAATGTCATAGTTTTTTACTCATATCTAATATCAATTGATCTACATGTGTTTTAAATTTGAATAAACAACAAATCAGTTTATGAAAAAAAATTACATTTTAGGTTTGCTAACCTTTTTATTAAGTATAACACTTCATGCCCAAGATATAGTGTTTGATTTCCAAACAGATCAAGATTTATTAGGTTGGGTTGAAGCTGGAGGAAATATAGGATCGGCAATCATTGTTTCGGATGGTCTTGCTATTGATTGGGATGGTACTGGAACGACTAATAGAAAACCAAGAATTAAGCATCTTAATGCAAATATAGATGCCAGTATTCAAAAATACGTAGAAGTTAAATTAATCAATAATTCTTCAGAGTTAACTAGAGTAAGAATACTTCATTTTAGAGGTGGTGATGGTACTGATCCAACTAGCGCAGCAGGAAGTAACACAAGATATGCATCCTTTGACATAGCTCCAAGTCTAGGTTCAACAAGTTATACTTTTGATTTGACAAATGCACAATGGGTAAACTATAATGCTGCTACAAATGATGATTCAGATATGGATATGGATCATATCTGGATTCAGTTTGTAACTGCAACTCCAGCTAATGGACCTTTAACATTAAATAGTGCCACAGATGGTAATGTTATTATTCAAAAAGTTAGTTTCCTTTCAGACTTACCATCTACCGAAAGAACTACTTACTCATTTAATGACACATCAGATTCAGAAGGTTTTATTGGTGCTAATGGTGTTACCTTGTCTCAACCTACAAGTGGTGAAATTCAATTAGATATAAATGTTCAAAGCCCATATCCAAAATTCGAACAACAAGCAGGTTACTATAATGTCAATGCAGATACTTATAAATATTGTCAGATAACTCTTAGAAATGATTCTTCAAAAGACCGTCTTAATTTTGTTTCTCCAGAAGGAGGAAATCAATTTACAGGAATAGATATCTCAGCTAATGATTCTAGTTCTCAGGTTTATGAAATTAATTTAAACGAAGGAATAAATACAGAGGGTAATCCTGTCTTTACAAACTGGACTGGGGTTCAACCAACTTGGTCACTTCAAATTGTTGAATTAAATCCTGCCGGTGGTAATCCTATCCCTTCTAGTGGTACAGTTGTTATTGAAGAAATAATATTTTCATCAGAATCGTTGAGTACTGCTAGTGTAAATTTAATAAGTGTTAAATTGTATCCTAATCCATCAAATGGATTAATTACGATAGATTCACCTCTAAGAATACAAGATATTAAAGCAATAAACCTTTTAGGGCAAGTGATGATTAATCAAGAGACGAACTCCAATACATTAGACATATCTAGTTTAAAAGCAGGAATCTATATTCTTAAAATCAACCAAGAAAACGGTGTTATTTCTACAAAACGTTTCATAAAAAAATAAATAAACAAATGAAAAAATTTATAATTACAATTTTGTTTTTGAGTATTAGTTTAACAACTTTTGGTCAAAAAACTCCTTCATATATTGTCAAAAAAGCAACAGCAGCCTCAGAATATATTGCTGCAGAAATGAATCTTGATGAAAATCAACAGAAAAATATTTATACTATTTTGTCAGAAAAGTATGATTCAAATAGAAAGGATATAAGAGGTAAGAATCTTTCAAACGAAGAAAAGCAAAAAATTTATAAGGCCTCTTTTACTAAAACTAAACAATATCTTTCAGAGAAATTTACTATGAAAGAAGTCAATATGATTAATAGGCTTCATAGAGATTGGCAAAAAAAAAATAAAAAATAAAGTTTAATCTTTTTTTATAAAAATTTATATGCAGGTTAAGTCTTTAAGATTTGACCTGTTTATATTTCAATTATTATGAAGTATTTTATCATAACATTTACTCTATTACTTTCATCAGTGGTCACTTTAAAAAGTCAAACAGATCCTTTTACTATGGTTGAAAGAATGGGTAGAGGTATGAACCTAGGAAACACATTCAGTGCTCCAGTAGAGGGTAATTGGGCACCTGTGGTTTATGAGCAGTACTTTATTGATGTCAAACAGGCTGGTTTTACTAACGTACGAATACCAATGGACTTCTATGGGAATAGAACAAGTGGAAATACAACTCAATATTCTAACCAAGCAAACACATCGGGAGACTATAATGGAACAATCAATGATTATGTTGTTGATCAGAATTACTTGAATAGAATTGAAGAAATTATTAATTGGTCTTTGAATCAAGATTTAGTAACCATTATCGATTTTCATGGAGCTGAGTTAAAATCTCAGTTTTTATATACTTTCTTAAATTCAAACTCGCAATATACATATCCAACCTCAGCAAAAAGAGCTGCCGATCTTGACAAATTCAAAGCAATATGGTTGGCCATTGCAAACCGATTTAAAAATTATTCAGACAACCTATTGTTTGAAATTGTTAACGAGCCATACTTTGAAGTTAATGCCACAGAAATGGACGCCTTAAATTCTATGATTATCGCAGCCATTAGAAGTACAGGAGATAATAATACAATGCGTAATATAATCATTACAGGAGGGGGTGTAAATTCATTTAACGCTCCTCAACAGATAAGTGACGCTGTTATTAGTAGTGATGATTATTTAATTGCTTCTTTTCATTACTATCAACCATTTCCCTTTACAAGCTCCTCAACAGCAAACAATGATGATTTTAATTGGGGAACCAATGCAGATAAAAATTCAGTTGATGGTCATTTTGATACCATGGAAGATTGGTCAAATTCTAAAAATATTCCTGTTACATTAGGTGAATTTGGTGCAGATAATGAAAATGGCTTGAATTATAACACAGGCGTTTATGGAGAATATGGTGGCCCTGATAATGCTGATAGAATAGAATATCACAGATATATTGCAGAGCAGTCAATTAATCGAGGATTTTCTTTTTCTGCTTGGGATGCTGGAAATAAATCCAATAAAACAATTCATTTGAGAACCGATAATCCGTCAACAAATAATGTGATAGGAGGTACCTGGGTAACAGAGGTTCGTGATGCTCTATTGAGCTCAGGTTCTTGGCCGCTTTGTTATGGGCCAACAGATAATAGAATTATCTTAAATCCAGGTTTTGAATGTGGCTTTGATACAGATTGGAGTTTTAATGTTTCAGGTACCGCAGTGGCCTCATTTTCGGATGCAACCTCTGATTCTAGAAACGGTGTTTCAGGAGCAAAAGTTGAGGTCACTTCTTCAGATAATTATAACAAAGTATTACTAAGTAATCAAATCTTTACTCAGGACCTTACAGGTAAGAAGGTAATAATTAAAGCATATGCTAAGTCAGCAACAGCAGTTGGTCAATCATTTAAAATAAGGATTAAAGTAAACAATACTTATTCTTATATTTTATCACAAGAATTCGATTTAACGAATGAATATCCAACAAGCCCTTTCCTATTTGAGTTTACGATTCCGGATAATACGACATCAATACAAGCACAAGTAATGATGGGGAACTTTCAAGGAACATATTTCTTAGACGATTTTGAAGCTATCATAGAAGATGTTGAAACTCTTTCTAGCGAACAAATAACAGCTACAGAAAAAGTAGTTTTATACCCGAATCCATCTTATGGAATTGTCTATATGGACAGTAACTTGAGCAACTTAAATGTAAGTGTTTATAGTATTCATGGAAAAGTCATTTTAAAAAATAAAAAAGTGATTAATAAGTCATTAGACATAAGCTCATTAGAAAGAGGTATTTACATAATAGTTGTTGAAAATGAAAACTACTTTGGTAAATTTAAAATCATAATGAGAGATTAAATTAACAAATAAAAAAACCTCCAAACGGAGGTTTTTTATTTTAGAAATATAGTTTTACATAGGTTTTTGATACTTGTAATAACCTTCTACAGGAATCATTAAATGATCATATCCAGTACCTTTGAACATAATATAGGGAGCTCCACTATTAAAGTCAGTAGTTTGACCTTCTAATGAGGCTGGATCTTTCGGGAACAGCATCAGGTGAGCTCCAGATTCTATCCATTGACCTTCTGCAGCATCTTCTTTATTAAAAACCAAATGCTTTGAATTATCTTCACCCATATCACCGTGAAGCATCCATGCCCATCCGTCAGATTCTATTTGAGGTGTTTTACCACTCATATATGCCATTGCCCACTGCATTGCCGGGCCGTCACCAACCATTGGCATTGCTTCATGAGGATCTTTCCAGCCATTCTCAGGATCAGACATCCCTCTAGGGTTTGCTGCCATGGCAGTCCATCCATTTGACCCTTCTCTCAATACAGTACCGTCTATGTCAACGACAGTACAATTATCAGCAATAAAAGCTGGAGCAGCTGTACTATACGCCCAAACTTTCCATTCTACTGAAGTATGAGGTCCTTCAGGTTCTCCATTTAAATTAACTACTTCAGCTGGAGCAGTTATTTCAGTACAGCTTATAAAAAAAGCGATACTTAATATTAATAATAATAGTTTTTTCATTTTTGTAATATTTATTTAATCAAATTCTTTTGAAAGATCTGCTGAGTCATACCATTCCATATAATGTGATAATTTTCCTTCATCATTATATTGTAGCACAGCATACCATTTAAGCATACTCTTTTTCCCATTAGAAGCAAAATTTGATGTCCATGTTCCGTAAGCTCTTACATTTCCATCAGGTAAATTATCTTCGTCTAATGCAGCAAAATATTGAGGGTTTGTAAGTTTTTTATTATCGAAATTTGACATGAAACCACGAAATGCTTTTTCCCATTGAGATTTTGGAAGAGAATCCATTCCTACGGCAGGAGGTGACCAAATAAAATCGTCGCTAATATACTTATCAGAGAAGAAAGCAGTAGAGTCATTTTGCATAAATGCATCTAACCACGCTTTTGTTGTTTCAGTATTTTTTTTAAAAATACTCATTTTTGAATTTTTAGGATCTAGATTGTTTTCTTGACAACCATAGAATAGAGCAAAAGTAAATGCACATAAAATTAATTTTTTCATCGTTTGTTATTTATTAAAGTTATTGAATGTGTTGTTGAGAAAAACCGGTTGAATCAAAGTAATCCCAAAATTCATGAATTTGTCCATCTTCATTAAAAAAAAGGACAGCCATCCATTTATGACTAACATTTATACCTGTTTCAGTATGTTTGTGATGCCAGTCTCCATAGACACGAATCACATCAGGACTATCACTTGCTTCCATAGAAGAATATGTACTTCCAGCAAAAAAACGAGTATTTTTTAGAGCATGATTATCATAAGCAGCCATATACTCTTTCAAGGCACTTGATAGGGTTTCCTTTGAATCAAATTCACTCATATTTATCTTGTCTGGACCACTCCATTTTAAAGAATCAGCAAAAGCTCCCATAAATTTTTCATGATTTTCATCAGCAAAAGCATCAATCATACTATTAAAATTGGTCACATTAGTTTCGAATTTCTTTTGTTTTTCAGAATTAACTCCTTTTTCTTTACTAATTGGATTGCAAGAAATTAGAATAACAACAAGTAAATAAAATAGTCTTTTCATGATGTTTAAATAGATTAGCCTACAAGATAAAATTTTTTTTTTAATTGTTTAATAAAATATATTTTATAATTTTTTTTATTTGACACCTAGCACATAATTGTTTATTTTTATAATTAATTCAATAAAATAGATGAAATACAATTTAATTACAATAATCAGCTTATTAATTTTAATAAGTTGTGGGAAATCAAACAAAGAGCAACCCATCAAGAATCCAACTTTAGAAACTGTAAAAAAAGAGGAAGGACTGAAAGAAGAAACGAATGTATCTGTTGATTCAAATGGAGTTGCTAATGTTTTGATTACTTCAAATGATGGGATGAGGTTTGATATTAGAAAAATCAAAGTAAATGCAGGGCAGAAGATAAGGTTAACACTAAATCATACGGGAAAACTTGATAAAAAAATTATGGGGCATAATATTGTTTTCTTGAAAAATCAAGTAAAACCCTCAAAATTTGCTGTAAAAGCAGCGGCAGCAAAAGATAACGATTATATTCCAGAGGAAACTTCAGATGTAATTGCGCACACCAAAATGATTGGAGGAGGAGAATCTGCAATGATTGAATTTACAGCTCCAGAAAAAGGAGTCTACAATTATATTTGTAGTTTCCCCGGTCACTTTGCTATGATGAAAGGAAAATTAATTGTGGAATAATTTTACAATCAATTTTTATAGTTCTAGTATTTGAATTTTTCTAAACTCTACAGGATGACTTTCGCTTTGAAGAGAAATGTACCCGTTAGTTAATGCTTCACCATCTTTGGCTTGAATATCTTCTGAAGTACTATCCAGATACTCTCCTCCAATACTTGGTTTAGAATAGCTAATAGCAAGTTCACCATCTATAAAATGAGTTATAGAATTTTCATCAACTATAACCTCAGCTTCAATCCATTCTTCACCATAATATGTTTTGCTTTTAGCCATGATACAGTGTTCAGTAATTTTTTCTCCTTTCATTTCTACATGAGTTGCAGGAGTGCATAAATTACCCGAAGGTCTTTGAACTCCATTTTTTACTCCTCCTAATAGTTGAAATTCTAGAGATAATGGGAACCCTTGATTTAGAAGCATAGTTTCCGGAGCTTGACTATGAATCATGATGCCACTATTTTTTTCTGCCCAAGCTTGCCCACCTTTAACTTGTTTATCAATAAATCGATATTGTAATTTTAATCTATAGTTTGTATATGGAGCCTTATAAAATAAATGACCATATTGGTCAGTGAAATTATCATATTGGTCATAAGATACTTTTATAACTCCATTATCAACTCTGAAAGTATTTAGATGATTATCATGTAATTCATAACCATTGATTTTTACAATCCAATCTTCTAAGTTTTCTCCATTGAAAAGAGATTTCCATTTGTTGTCGGATTCAGTTTTATTAGAAACGTTTTTTTTACAATTAAAAAAAGAACTTAATATAAGTACTATAATAAGTAATGTGTTAAAAAAAGATTTCATTCTTTTAAAGTGAATATAATTTACCTCCAGTTAATTCTTGCAAGTCTCCGCAGTAGTAAGCTGTTGGGATTGGGTCATAGGCTAATATATTTTCACCCACTTCTTCTGAGTGTTTGTATGCGTAAATAGTCATCCATTTTAACTGATTTAAAAATTCAGATGATGTCATCTCTAATGCCTCTGGATTTGCCTCCCGTTCTGGATCTATCTCCTTACTTAAAAACATGTGTTCATCTAACAAGTCTTTATATTGTTCTTGTGTAACATTATCTAAATTAGATTCAGTATCTGGTTTTACAAGAGTAATTATTTTATTAAAAGCAGTTCTAGTAATTTCTTGATCTTTGGTTTCCAAAACTTCAAGAATATAGTTGTCAATAAATTGAGGAACACCTACTTCTGTTGCAGCAGGAGTAGTGGCTGTTTTTGGTATGATGATATCCACTAAGTTTGTTACTACTACTTTTTCATCAGAAGTTAGATAGCTTGGAGTCCATGTTTCAGCATCTGAAGTACAACTTTGCAACATGCTAAAAATACTTGGTGAAATGGCAGCAAACCCTGCAGCAAACCCTATATTTTTTAATGCGTCTCTACGTTTCATATATCGTTCTATTAAGTGTTCTTTTTTAAATTTTTAGCAGCATGATTAGCGGCTCTGGCTGTAAAAGCCATATAAGTTAAGGATGGGTTTTGACATCCTGAAGATGTCATAAATGAACCATCAGTTACGTATACATTTGTACACGCATGTATTTGATTATACTTGTTTAAAACAGATGTTTTTGGATTTCTTCCCATTCTAGCAGTTCCCATTTCGTGAATTCCTAGACCCATAGCCCTGCCCGTTTCTTCATCATAACCTTTTACATCCTTGTAACCCGCAGCTTTAAGCATTTTTATGGCCTGTTCTTGCATATCTTTTCTCATTTCCATTTCATTTTCACCAAAATCAGCATCAAAAGTTACGGTAGGTAATCCCCATTCATCCTTTTTGTTATAATCTAAATTTAACTTATTACTGTGATCTGGTAAAGTTTCACCAAAAGCTAATAAATTTACATTCCATTCTCCAGGTTTTAAAATAGCTTCAGCTAATTTAGGGCCATATTTAAGTTCAGCAACTAATTCAGAGGGATCCTCCCTACTTGCACCACCCTGATACCCATAACCTCGTTTAAATTTTTTCATATTAGTAGTACCACCTAAATTTCTAAACCGCGGTATATAAATACCATTTGGTCTTCTTCCTTTTTCATATTTATCATCATAACCTTCTGCTTTAGCAGATGCTCCTACATGAAAATGATGATCCATGATATTATGACCTAATTCTCCACTATCATTACCTAAACCATTTGGAAATCTTTTAGATTTTGATTGCAATAGGATGGAGGCAGAAGCAATAGATGAGGCACATAAAAAAATAACTTTTGCATTAAATATATAATTTTCTTTTGTTTCTGTATCAATAACTCTAACCCCAGTTGCTTGTTTTGTTTTATGGTCGTAAATGACTTCGTGGACTATAGAGTTTGGTCTGAGTATCATATTTCCCGTTGCTTCTGCAGCAGGAAGTGTAGATGAGTTACTACTAAAATAAGCACCAAATGGGCAACCTCTCATGCACCTACTTCTATACTGACAAGTGCTTCTTCCTAACCCTTCTTTTGTTCCTTCTGTAATATGAGCTGTTCTTCCAATAGTCAAGACCCTGTTGTCATCAAAATTTTCTGAGATTTTACTTTGTAAATGTTCTTCAACACAATTTAAATTCATAGGTTTTAAAAGTTTTTGATCCGGGAAATGCTTCAATCCTAAATTTTGTCCACTGACACCAATATATTCTTCAACCTTATTATACCAAGGCTCAATATCTTTGTATCTTACAGGCCAATCTACAGCAATACCGTCTTTTTTATTGGCTTCAAAATCAAGATCACTTAGCCGATAGCTTTGCCTACCCCACATTAAAGAACGGCCACCAACATGATAACCGCGCATCCAATCAAATCGCCTTTTTTCATTGTAAGGATGTTTAATATCATCCACAAAAAAATGTTCTCGTGCAGGATGTGTGGTGTATCCTGTTCTATTTTGTTTTGGTTTTCGAGTTATTATTTCTTGAGATGTTTCTCCACCATTAGGAAGATCCCATGGGTCAAGATGTGCCGTTTTATAATCATCAATGTGTTTTACCATTCTACCTCGCTCTAGCACCAATGTTTTCAATCCTTGCTCACAGAGCTCTTTCGCTGCCCAACCTCCAGAAATACCTGTTCCAACCACAATAGCATCATATTGATTATTTTCTGTTTTGTTATTTTCCATTAATTATATTTTTTTTTGCTATTTTTTGCTATATTCTTAATATTATACGTGTAAAAATACATTTTTCTAAGCCAAATTAATTAATTTGCAGACTTATAATGTTCAATTTCTTTCAGTGAAAATAAATATACAAAACATCACACCTTTCAAATTTAATGGAATAGAGTATCATGCAGATACTTGTTTGCCTTTAATTGATGCTGTAAGCAGGGATAAAATTAAATTTAATGCCCTGGCTAGACATACGTACCCAGGAAAGCGATTGACAGAAGATACACTAGGCCTTAATAGTATTGGGTATTGGGATGCAAATAAACCTCAAGACTGGGGGTTAGATTGGCATAGAAATGAAGGCATAGAAATTCATTTTTTAGAATCAGGATCAATGCCCTATTCTCAAGAAAATAAAGAGTTAGAATTGATGCCGAATAATTTGACAATTACAAGACCATGGGAAGTTCATAAAGTTGGAAACCCAATTATTGGAATGGGAAAATTTTATTGGATTATTTTAGATTTAGACGTTCGCAGACCTCATCAGAATTGGTCTTGGCCGGATTGGATTATTTTGGCTCCAAAAGATCTTGAAAAACTTACAACTATTCTAAGACAAAACGAAAAAATATGTTGGAAAGCTGATAAAAGAATAAGAGATTGTTTTCAAAGAATAGGAAAAGTTGTAGATGCTGATAATCAAGGGAGTAATTCTTCTAATATACGATTACTAGTAAATGAATTATTGTTATTATTACTTGATTTACTACTTATAGATGATGTTACTTTAGATGAAGAATTAACAAATAGTTCTAGAAGTGTTCAGCTATTTTTAAAAGAACTAGAGGTTAATTTATCAGAGAGTTGGACAGTTGAGAAGATGGCTAAATCTTCGGGTGTTGGTCTCACCAGGTTTACCCATCATTGTTGGCAATTAACCAACTTAACTCCTATGAAATATTTGATGTTAAAAAGAGTGGAAATGGCAAAAAAAATACTAATAGAAAATTCAGAAATTTGTATTTCTGATGTAGCTTATTTATGTGGTTTTTCAACAAGTCAATATTTTGCCACAATTTTTAAAAAACAAGTGAAATATACTCCTGTAGAATACAGAAGAAAAATCTTGACTTTAACCTAGAAATATTTGTTTAATTTTTTTCACTGAATAATTATAGACATAAAATTCAATAAAAATCTATACATTATTCCCCTGTAAATTTAATTTTAAATATAAATGAATTATAATTTCATCTTTAAAATAGATTTTCTTTTACTTACGATATTTTCATGTTTTAGTATTTTTAGTTGTAAAAATCTAGTAAAAGAAAAGTCTCACATAATTGGAAAAGAAGTTAAAAATTCAAATCAATTTTTTAAATTATCTCTTGCTCAATGGTCTCTTCATAGGTATGTTGAGGATGATAAAAAATCACCTTTTCATTTTGCTCTACAAGCAAAAGAAATGGGTTTTGAGGGGCTGGAATATGTAAGTCAGTTATATGAGTATGAAATTGAAAAATTAGGATTTGAGGTTGTTATTGACTCGTTAAAAAAAATTAGTGAAAGAGAATCAATGAAAAATGTATTGATTATGGTAGATGATGAAGGGGATCTTGCCGATCCTGATGAAAATCAGAGAAATCAGGCTGTAGAAAATCATAAGAAGTGGGTAGATGCTGCCGAAAAATTAGGGTGTCATTCAATTCGCGTCAACACTTTTGGAACAAACGACCCCGAAATCTGGAAAAGTACGGTTGTAGACGGATTAAAAAAATTGTCAGCATATGCTGCAACAAAAAAAATTAATATTTTGTGTGAAAATCATGGTTGGATATCTTCTAATCCAGAAAAGTTAATGGAGGCAATTAAAGATGTAAATATGGAGAACTGTGGAACACTTCCCGATTTTGGCAATTGGTGCGTAAAAAGAAAAGATGTAAATGAAAAATGGGGAGATTGTGCTGAAGTTTATCCTGATAAATACAAAGGAACGAAAATGATGATGTCAGCAGCAAAAGCTGTAAGTGCAAAATCTTATGATTTTGATGACCAGGGAAATGAGACGTCTATAGATTACACTAAAATAATGCAAATAGTTAAAGATTCTGGATACACTGGCTATATTGGTGTTGAATATGAGGGAGAGAGATTAAATGAAGTACAAGGAATTAAAGCAACCAAAGATTTATTATTAAAATCAGCAGCCAAGATAAAGTAACTCTAAATTCAAACTAGGGAATAATTTCATTAATCCAACAATATTATGAAAAAATCAATTCAATTTCAATTATCATTAATGATGTTTCTCGAATTTTTTATTTGGGGAGGATGGTTTGTAACTATGGGAACTTTTTTGGGTAGTAATCTAGCTGCTTCAGGGGGAGAAACGGCAATGGCATATTCAACTCAATCTTGGGGAGCAATTTTAGCACCTTTTATTATAGGGCTAATAGCGGATCGTTTTTTTAATGCTGAAAAAATTTTAGGGATTCTTCATTTAATGGGTTCAATTCTAATGTACTTAATGTCTCAATCTACAGATTTTTCTCTTTTTTACCCCTATGTTCTTGCCTATATGATTGCTTATATGCCTACATTAGCGTTGGTGAATTCAGTCTCTTTTAATCAAATGGATGATCCTGCAAAGCAATTCCCTTTGGTTAGAGTTTGGGGGACAGTTGGTTGGATTTTGGCAGGTTTAGCTATTAGTTTTCTTTTCAAGTGGGATTCTATAGAAAATATAAATCAGGGGATGCTGTCAAATACATTCGTAATGGTTTCTATAGCCTCTTTTATACTTGGTGTTTTTAGTTTTAGTTTACCCAAAACACCTCCATCAATAAACAAGGGTGAAAATGTTACTATTAAGGATATTTTAGGATTAGATGCTTTAAAATTATTAAATGATAGAAATTTTTTTGTATTTTTTCTTTCCTCAGTTTTAATTTGTATTCCATTAGCATTTTATTATCAGAATATAAGCCCTTTTTTAACTGAATATCAAGTTGAAAATTCAACAGCTTGGGCATCTCTAGGTCAAATATCAGAGGTAGCTTTTATGTTATTATTGCCTTTTTTCTTTAAAAAATTTGGCTTTAAGAAAACTATTCTTTTTGGAATGTTAGCATGGGTTATTAGATACATTCTTTTTGCTTATGGAAATAATGGAGATTTATTCATAATGATTGTGACGGGAATAGCTCTTCATGGGATTTGTTATGATTTCTTTTTTGTTTCTGGTCAAATTTACACAGATTCAAAAGCTGGAGAAAAAATCAAAAGTGCTGCTCAAGGATTAATAACACTAGCTACTTATGGTGTTGGAATGTTAGTTGGTTTCTTGATTGCAGGACAAGTTGTAGATAATAACTTACTTGAAGATGGTTCTCACACTTGGCAAAAAATATGGATCTTTCCAGCAATATTTGCAATAGTTGTGATGGTTATTTTTACACTATTTTTTAAAAATGAAAAAGTAGAATATAAAGCATAAAAATGAAATGAGTAATTCTAGAATAAGGTTAGGTATTCTTGGTGGGGGTGGAAATTCTTTAATTGGTGTTTTACATCGAATAGCTTCTTCAATGTTTGATAAATATCAAATTATTGGAGGAGTATTTAATCCTATATGGGATCAAAATATTGATTTTGCCAAAAAAATAGGTTTGTCTAAAGACAGAATTTATATCGACTTTGAAACACTAATCGAGAAAGAACTTCAATTACCTAAAGATCAACGAATGCAAGTGATTTCCATTTTAACACCTAATTTTTTACATTTCCCAATGGCAAAAAAATTATTGGAAAATGGATTTCATATCATTTGTGAAAAACCTTTAACCACAACCTATAAAGAAGCTAAAGAGCTTTATACTATCCTACAGAAAAAGCAAACTATTTTTGCTGTAACATACACCTATACAGGGTATCCTATGGTTCGCCAAATGCGTGAAATGATTCACAGCGGTGCCCTAGGGAAGATCCAAAAAATTGATGCACAGTATTACCAAGGATGGATAAATCCAATTATCCATGACAAAGAAAAACGCAAAACGACTTGGCGTTTAAATCCTGAAAAATCAGGGATGAGTTGTTGTATTGGTGACATTGGGACTCATGCATTTAATATGTTAGAGTATGTTTCAGGAGTTAAAATTAAAAATATATTAGCAGATTTGAATCATGTTTATGATGATAATCCTATGGACGTAGACGGAACTGTTTTATTAAGATGTTCCCACAATGTAAAAGGAGTTATATGTGCCAGTCAAATAGCAACTGGAGAAGAAAATAGTTTTTCGGTGAAGGTTTACGGAGAAAAAGCAGGTCTTAAATGGGAACAAGAAAACCCAAACTACTTATATTTAATGCAAGATGGGAAACCATTACAAGTTTTTAAGCCAGGGAATATATACAATAGTGAGCTTTCTCTAGACGGAACAAAATTACCACCAGGACATCCAGAAGGAATTTTTGATGCGATGGGTAATATTTACAACGGATTTGCCAGAGCTATTTATAATGAGCCATATAATGAAGGGGAATTCCCAACTATTATAGATGGATTGAGAGGCATGAGTTTTATAGAACAAGCTATCGTATCACATAAAAAAGGAAATGTTTGGGTATCTGTTGATAAAGACGATGTATTATAATTTTTAATTATATAAAAAATATGAAAACAATTAAAGGTCCTGCTGTTTTTTTAGCGCAATTTATGGATGAAAACCCACCTTTTAATTCTCTAGAAGGTCTCTGTAAATGGGCAAGTAACCTAGGGTATATTGGTGTCCAAATACCCACTTTAGACAAAACTATCATTGATTTAGATATTGCTTCTGAAAGCCAAACATATTGTGATGATTTTAAAGGAATAATAAATTCTTTTGGCTTAGAGATTACAGAACTATCTACTCATATCCAAGGACAACTAGTGGCAGTTCATTCAGCACATAACCTAATGTTTGATGTTTTTGCACCAAAAGAATTAAAAGGGAAACCAAAAGAAAGAACCTTGTGGGCTATAGATCAAATGAAAAAAGCTGCTTTAGTAAGTAGGCGACTAGGGTTAAATACACATGCTACTTTTTCCGGGTCCCTGCTTTGGCCAATGATGCACCCATGGCCACAACAACCTATGGGTTTGGTTGAAACGGGGTTTAAAGAGTTGGCTAATAGATGGCTTCCTATTTTAAATGCTTTTGATGATCAAGGAGTTGACATATGTTATGAAGTGCACCCCGTTGAAGACATTCATGACGGAGATACTTTTGAACGATTTTTAGCAGCTACAGATAATCATAGCCGAGTTAATATTTTATATGATCCATCACATTTTGTATTACAACAATTAGATTACATAAAATATATAGATCACTATCATCAATTTATAAAAGCTTTTCATGTAAAAGATGCCGAATTTAATCCTAGTGGGAAAAAAGGAACTTTTGGTGGATATAATGATTGGAAAAATAGAGCTGGAAGGTATCGTTCTCCGGGAGACGGTCAAGTAGATTTTAAAAAAGTTTTCTCAAAACTAGCAGAATATGGCTGTGATGTTTGGGCAGTATTAGAATGGGAGTGTGTTATTAAAAGCCCAGCCCAAGGAGCAAAAGAAGGTGTAACTTTCATTAAAAATCATTTGATTGAAACAACAAATAAAAAATTTGATGATTTTGCGGGAAGTGATGGATATAAAAATGAAGACGAATTAAAAAGAATCTTAGGAATTTAATACAACTATTATGGTAAGAATAACTTTATTTATGTGTTTATGCTTTTTAGTAGCATGCAACATATCAAAAAAAAAATCGAAAGTAAATGAACAATCTCACAACAGTGGAGTATTGAGTGAAACAAGTAAAGATGGTGAATGGATAATCTTATTTGATGGAACTTCTCTAGATAATTGGAAAGGATATTTGTCGGAAACTGTATATCCAGAGTGGAATATTAAAGATAGTATATTGGTTTTTACACCCGGGAAAGAGGGAGGTAAAAATATAATTACAAAAAAAAGATATACAAACTTCATTTTATCTTTGGAATGGAAAATATCTGAAGCAGGTAATAGTGGAATCTTTTGGGGTGTTTATGAAAATGAAAAATTCATAGAAGCATATATGACAGGGCCTGAAATTCAAGTTTTAGACAATGATAAACATCCGGATTCATTTGTTGGTAATGGTATTCATAAAGCAGGTTCATTATACGACATGATTGGATATCCAGAAGAATATATAAAACCTGCAGGAGAATGGAATAAGTGTGTTATTGAAGTTAACCATAAAATTAACAAGGCGAATATAACAATGAATGAGAAAACTACAATTTCTTTTCCTCTAAATGGAGTTGAGTGGGAAAATATGGTGTCAAATTCAAAATTTAAAGATTGGGAAGGTTTTGGGAAATATAAAACGGGCCATATTGGCTTACAAGATCATAGTGATCAAGTTTCTTTCAGAGACATAAAAATACAAGAATTATAGATTGAAGATAATAAATAATTAAGCTTAGTTATTCAATTTTTAATTAATTTATAATATCTTTTTATTTTACGAAAAGGTTTTCGTTTTTTTTCATTTTTTTTCATTTTTAAGTTAAAAAAATTATTAATTTGCTAAATCAATTACGATAATAATATTTAATTGTTATAAAAGTGTTAAATTCGTAAAAAATCATATTAAAAAACAAAATTAATTACAAACAAATCTTTATTAATTTAAATTAAACTTTATGAAAAACAGTTTACTTAAAAAACCTTTGTTAATTGTTATGCTACTAATATGTAGCTTATCCTATGGACAATTAGTTAAAGGAGTTGTAACCGATGCTGATGGTAGTTTACCAGGTGTTAGTATCTCTATTAAAGGAACAACAACAGGTGTTCAAACAGATTTTGATGGAAATTACACAATAAGTGCCAATGAAGGCGATGTGTTAGTTTTTAGCTATTTAGGATATTCAACAGAAGAGAGGACCGTAGGTTCTAAAACTGTTATAAATGTTACAATGGAACAAGACACTACTGAACTAGATGAAATAGTTGTCATTGGATATGGTGCAACCACTGTAAAAGATGCAACAGGTTCTGTAGCTTCAGTTAAAGCAGAAGACTTTAACAAAGGGATTATTTCTTCTCCTGAACAATTAATACAAGGAAAAACTGCTGGGGTTCAAATCTCAAATACAAGTGGTGCTCCAGGTGCAGGTGTAAATATTCGTATTAGAGGATCAAATTCTGTTCGCTCTAACAACAATCCTTTATTTGTAGTTGATGGTGTTCCATTATCTGGAGGTGCAACTACAGCTGGAGCGAATGTTATTGGTCTAGGTGGTAATCCAGCCAAAAACCCACTTAATTTTTTAAACCCTAATGATATTGAAAGCATTAGTATTTTAAAAGATGCCTCGGCTACTGCTATTTATGGTTCTAGAGGAGCTAATGGAGTTGTTATTGTAACAACGAAATCAGGGAGATCTAGAAAAGGAGAGTTTAGTTATCAAGCGAATATAAGTGTTGCTGAAGCTAGAGAAACTTACGATCTTTTAAGTGCTGAAAATTTTCTGTCAGAAAGGATTAGAGTTGGTTTAGCAGTTGATGCCACAAGTGATTATGGTTCTTCAACAGATTGGCAAGATGTGATTTTTAGGAGTGCTATGTCCCACAATCAAAACCTTAGCTATTCAAAGTCTCACGACAATGGATCTTATATTGCAACATTAGGATTAGGTGATCAATATGGTATTGTTGAAAATTCAAATCTTCAAAGGTTAACTGCAAGAGTTAATTTAAATCATAGATTTTTAGATGATAAGTTAAGATTAAGTTTTCAAGGCTCTGTTGCTAGAACCAATGATAATCTAGCTCCAACAGCTGGAACTGCTGGTTATAAAGGAGATCTTTTAGGAGCTGCTTTTTCTGCAAATCCTACTTGGCCTAACGACCCTAATTTTGATGGAGGAACTTTAGTTAATCCTGCGAATTTGTTAGCTTATACTCAAGGAACTACAAATACAAATAGATATCTAGCAAACTTATCTTTAGAATATGACTTAACATCTGAACTAAAAGCCAAAATTTCTGTAGGTTTAGATCAATCAGATTCTGATAACTTTTCTGTTACTTCAGCAGATGTGTTAGGATTAGAAGATGGTATTCCAGGGAATGGTAGAGGTGCATACAATATGTTAGAAGTTAAAAATGAATTATTAGAAGCAACTTTAACTTACAATAAAGACTTGAAAGATTCTAAATTGGAAATTTTAGGTGGTTTTTCATACCAAAGTTTTCAAAATTCAGGATTATATTCTGGTGCTTGGGGTTTTTCGACAAGAGATCTTGACCAAATGGGTTCTAGTTTAAAAGATGTTGTTACTGGTATTGCTGGTGAGATAACTGGGCCATACCAACAATTTGGATATGCTCCTAATTTAACTGGAGTATACGTAAGAGGATATGAGGGGTTAGACTTTGTAACTTCAAGCTTTTCTGCTGATACTTCAACTTCAGATATTAAATCTTTAGCTGTTGACACTTATAACAATACAACTGAGTTACAGTCATTTTTTGGAAGAGTTAACTACACATTGTCAGATAAATACTTGTTCACTGCTACTTTAAGAGCAGATGGATCTTCTGCTTTTGGTGATGGAAACAGATATGGGTATTTTCCTTCTGGGGCTTTTGCATGGAAGTTAAACGAAGAAGATTTTATGAGTGATAGTAATATGTCTACCTTAAAATTACGTTTGAGTGCTGGTATTACTGGTAATCAAGAAGGAATAGGTTATGGTAACTTTGTCACTAGATCTCGTTGGAACGGATTAAATCCACAAAATAACGGAGAGATTGACTTAAACAATGGTAATAGTATTGTTTCATATGGAGGAGATAACCTTAGATGGGAATCTACAACCCAATACGCTACAGGTATAGATTTTGGTTTCAATAATGATAGACTTTCAGGAAGTATTGACGTTTATAGAAAAGAAACTAAAGATTTATTATTCTTAGTTGATGAAGCTCAACCGGCTATATTAGATCGTAAATTTATAAACTTAAGTGATTCTAAAATTGTCAACCAAGGAGTTGAATTTTCTTTAGGATATGATTTAGTTCAATCAAAAGATTTTAATTGGTCTGCAAACTTTAATATTGCATATAATGATAATATGGTTGAATCTCTTGCTGGACAATATGATTTCGCCAATGTTAATGGACCGGGATTATCTGGTGCTTTTGCAATGAGATTACAAGAAGGACACTCACTATTTTCATACTACATGCAAGAGTTTAGTGGATATGATAGTGCAGGTAATGCAATAGTAAGCGAAAAAGGTTTTGTTGGCAAAAGTGCTTTACCTAATTTAACGGGAGGTCTTTCCACTTCTCTTAATTTCAATAGATGGACAATGTCTGCGTATTTCAATGGACAGTTTGGACATTATGTTTACAACAACACTGCGAATGCGTTTTTCACAGCAGGAGCATTTAAAACAACTAGGAATGTACTTCCAGGAACTTTAACAAGTGGAGAAGATTTAGGAGCATCAGCTCCAGTATCTACTAAGTTTTTAGAAAAGGGTGATTTTGTAAGATTACAAACTTTATCTTTAGCATATGATATGCCTTTATCTGGAGAGGGAGTTTTTAAATCAATGGTTTTTTCTTTAACCGGACAAAATTTATTTTTAATGACTGATTACTCAGGGTTAGACCCGGAAGTTAACTCTGCTACAGGAGGAAATTTACCTTCTATTGGAATGGATTATGGAGCATATCCAAATCCAACAACAATTACATTTGGAATTAACGCAAAATTTTAAAATATATAAAGATGAAAAAACAATTTAATATAAATATAGTTTTATTGTCACTTATTTCCATTACAGCATTTTATTCATGTTCAGATTTAGAACTTGAAGCTACGGATTCGGTGATACAAGATGTTACTTTTACAGGTTTGGCTGATTCGGAAGAGTCATTGAACAATCTGTATAGTGAGACATGGGGAATGTTAGGGGATCAAGGAAATTTCTTTGCCTTGAATGAAGTAACTACAGATGAACAAGTCGTGCCTACTAGAGGTAGTGACTGGGGAGATAACGGGCAATGGAGTTCTCTTCATGACCATAAATGGAAAGTAGACCACAACTTTTTACTACCAACGTGGAATCAATTAAATTCTAAGGTATTAAAAGCTAGTCAAATTATTAGTCCTTTAAGTAATTCTTCAGCGCAACAAATAGCTGAAGCAAAGTTTTTGAGAGCTTTTAGCATGTATTTTGTGTTAGATTTATGGGGTCAAAATCCATTCAGAGAAGCTACAGATGCACCTACTGATACTCCTATTGTGCTTTCACCCGCAGAGGCCTATGCATATATTTTAAATGATTTAGATGAAGCTATTGCTGATTTGCCTGAGATGAGTCCAAGTCTTGCTACAAAAGGAGCATCGAAGGCCGCTGCTAATTTCTTAAAAGCAAAAGTTATACTTAACAGTGAGCGTTATACTGGTTCAGCACCTAATTATTCAGCAGTAATTACTGCTGTTGATGCAGTTGAAGCTAGTGGTTTTGCTTTGCAATCAGGTTATTTTCAATTATTTGAACCTACAGCAAATAATGAAACTGTTTTATATGGTAACATAGGAATAGGTAATAGAATTTGGAATGGAATGCATTACAATATGGTTTCAGCAGATCAGGGAGGTGGATGGAACGGTTTTTCTACTTTAGCTGAATTTTATGACTTATTTGAAGGTGCTTCTGATTCAAACTATCTAGGTGACTCACCTGATGAAAGAAGAGGATGGGTTCCAGACGCTACTACAGCAAATGAAGATACTAATCATGGAATAGGTTATGGGTTTTTAGTTGGACAACAATATGATAAAGATGGTGTGGCTTTAACTGATAGAGCAGGAAATCCATTAATATATTCAAGAGATTTAAGTTTATATACTAGTAATGAGGCTCAAGGTATAAGAGTAATCAAATATCACCCTTATGATGGAACTGGGTTCAATTCTTTTAGAGCTCATGAAACTATTTTCAGATTTGCAGATGCACATTTAATGAGAGCAGAAGCTATGTTAAGAAATGGTGATTCAGGAGGTGCATTAGCTGAAGTAAATGAATTGAGAGTTTTAAGGGGAGCAACTCCTTTCTCATCTCTTAGTTTAGATGATATGATTGATGAAAGAGGTAGAGAATTGTATGTAGAATTTTTTAGACGTAATGATCTACTAAGGTTTGGGCAATTTACTAAAAACTGGGAATTTAAAGACCCTGCTGCAGTTGGAGATGAAAATAAAAACTTATTTCCAATTCCATTAACAGCTCTTTTATCTAACCCTAATTTAGTTCAGAATCCAGGATACTAAATTATAATATTATATTTTAAAAATGTTAAAGAGGGTATTTTATACCCTCTTTAATTATTTAAAATAAGCAGAAAAAGAATCTTAATTAAATTTATATAGACTTGAATAAAAAAAAAAGTTTATTTTAATCTAATCTTTAAGTTTTAACTCACGATCAATTTAAAAATTCATTAAAGTCTTTTTTTGAATCTTTTTTATTAGACTTTAATATAGTTTCATATTAAATTTTAGTCTATATATTGATATTATTCTTCTTTAAAAGAATAGATATTATAAATAAGTCTTTGGAAGTTAACTCACAAATATTTATACTTTTAATAAGTAAGTTAACTTATCTTTTTTTTATTTTTACAGTACTTAATATTACTAACTAAAATGAATTTAAACTTTTTAATAAAAAAAATATTTATTGTAATATTTTTTTTTGGAATAATATATTCTTGCAAAAAAACCGATTTAAATACAGATAATTCTGCATCTTCTTCAACTCTATTTACATTATTGGAGTCTGAAGTAACTGGAATAGACTTTCTAAATGAAGTTAAAAATCAAAAGAATTTCAATATTTTCAAGTATAGAAATTTTTACAATGGAGGAGGAGTTGCCATAGGAGATATTAATAATGATGGTTTAGCAGATATTTACTTCACAGGAAATATGGTAGCTAACAAGCTATATCTTAATAAAGGCAATCTAACATTTGAAGATATTTCTGAAAGTGCAGGAATTGAGGGAAATAAACCCTGGTCAACAGGTGTTGTTATGGTAGATATTAATCAAGACGGTTTGTTAGATATTTATGTTAGTAATGCTGGAAATTTAAAAGGAAACAATCATGATAATGACCTTTACATAAATAATGGAGATTTAACCTTTACAGAAAAAGCTGCTGAATATAACTTAGCTAAAACTGGATTTTCCACACATGCATCTTTTTTTGATTATGATAAAGATGGAGACTTAGACGCTTATATTCTAAATAATAGCAATATACCAGTTAGTAGTTTAGGATATGCTGAACAGCGTGATAAAAGAGCACAAGATTGGGAGAATGTCCCAGAAATTTTCAGAGGTGTTGGAGACATGTTGCTTAGAAACGATAATGGAAAATTTGTAGACGTTAGTGAAGGTGCAGGAATTTATGGAAGTTTGATAGGATTTGGATTAGGAGTTATGGTAACTGATATGAATGGAGATCTGTATCCAGATATTTATGTTTCTAATGATTTTTATGAAAGAGATTATCTATATATAAATAACCAAGACGGTACTTTTAAAGAAGATATTACAAATTGGACTTCTCATTTAAGTTTATCAGCAATGGGTGTAGATATTGCAGATATAAATAATGATGGGAATGCAGATATTTTTATAACGGATATGTTACCTGAGTCAGATCAGCGAGTGAAGTCTGTTATGGAATTTGAAGGCTACAATGTTTTTAAATTAAAACAAAGCAAAGATTTTTCTCAACAATATATTCAAAACACGTTACAACTAAATAGTGGGAACAGTACTTTTTCTGAGGTTGCTTATTTTAGTGGAGTAGCAAAAACAGATTGGAGCTGGGCTGGGCTGCTCTTTGATATGGATAATGACGGGAACAGAGATATTTTTATTACCAATGGAATTAATCATGATTTAACAGATCTAGATTTTGTAAATTTTTTCGCAAATGAAATTATTCAAAAAATGGCTTTAACAGGAAGAAAACAAGCCATAGATTCAATTATTAACAAAATGCCAGTAAAACCTCAGCCTAATTATGCGTATAAGAATAACGGCGATATTACTTTTCAAAATGCAAATCGAGAATGGGGTTTTGAAACACCAAGTTTATCAAATGGAGTAGCTTATGGAGATTTAGATAATGATGGAGATTTAGATTTAGTCATTAACAATGTTAACATGTTGCCATTTGTTTATAAGAATAATTCAGATTCATTAACAAATAATAATTATTTAAGAATTAAATTAGAAGGAGAAAAGGTTAACAATTTTGGAATTGGAAGTACTGTGAAAATTTTTCACAATAATAAAATATTTCTTCAAGACCAAATGCCCTCAAGAGGGTTTCAATCTTCTATGGATTACGTTATGACAATTGGTTTGGGAGAGATATCATCAATAGATTCATTGCAAGTAATTTGGCCAGACAATAAAACTCAAAAATGGAAAAATATTGAAGTTAACTCGACAATCATATTAAAGCAATCAGAGGCAACTAAAATTCAAAGGCCATTAAGTCAAAAGAAAGAAAAAACACTATTAACCGAAGTTTTAAAAACTAATTTACAAAAACATCAAGAAAATAGTTATTCTGATTTTGATTATGAGGGGTTAATTAACAAAATGTTGTCTCAAGAAGGACCTGCTCTAGCTATTGGAGACGTCAACAGTGATGGAAATGAAGATTTTTATATTGGAGGAGCAAAAAATCAATCAGGCATTTTGTACCTAAATTTAGGTGATGGAAAATTAGCATTGTCTATTCAAAAAGCTTTTGAGAATGACCTTTTATTTGAGGATACTACTGCTGCTTTTTTTGATGCTAATGGAGATGGTCATTTAGATTTGATGATTGGATCTGGAGGAAATGAAATAGGTGAACAAAACAATTATAAAGTAAGATTATATATTAATAATGGGAAAGGAACTTTTGAACCATCAGTGAATAAAATACCATCATTAAGAAAAAACATTTCGATTATAGCTCCTAATGATTTTGATAATGATGGAGACATTGATGTTTTCGTAGGCGCCAGAAGCTTGGTGGCAGTATACGGAGTTAACCCTTCTCATCAATTTTTAGAAAATAATGGTGACGGAACTTTTCAAGACACTACAGAAAAAGTAGCTTATGACATTAAAAATGCAGGAATGATTACTAATGCAATTTGGAGAGATGTTGATAATGATGGGAGTAAAGATTTAATAACTGTTTCTGAATGGGATACTCCTAAAATTTTTAAAAATAATGGAAGAAGACTAATAAAACAAATATCTGTTTTAGATGACTTACACGGAATGTGGAATGTAGTTGAGTCAGCCGATTTAGATAATGATGGTGATTTAGACTTTATTTTTGGAAATCAAGGAAGTAATATTATGCACAAGCCCTCTTTTGAAACCCCTCTAAAAATGTGGATAAATGATTTTGACAATAATGGAACTATAGAACAGATAATGACCAAAAATTTTCAAGGTAAAGACTATCCAATTCATATGAAAAAAGAATTAACAAGTCAGTTGGTTTCTTTGAAAAAGCAAAATTTAAAAGCTTCTGAATATGCAAAAAAATCTATTGATGAATTATTTCCACCTTCAATATTTAATAATTCAATTATGAAGAAAAACACTATTTCAGAGTCGATTATTGCTGTAAATAACGGAAATAGTGACTTTACTATTAAGAAACTACCAAGTAGAGTTCAATTTTCATGTGTTTGTGGAATTGTTTGCTCTGACATTAATAATGATGGTCATTTAGATATTATTATGGCAGGGAACAACTTTGAATTTAAGCCTCAATATTCTAGGTTAGATGCTAGTTATGGCTCTGTTTTATTAGGTGATGGAAATTTAGATTTTACGTGGCAGAATTACAATAAATCTGGCTTTACCATAAAAAATGAAGTAAAGCATTTAAAAACAATCAAAGATAATAAAGGGGGAAAGTATCTATTAGCAGCCATTAATAATGAAACCCCAAAATTATTTTTAATCAATGACTAAAAAAATAATCATACTTTGTTTATCAATATTCTTTTTGACTTGTAATAAAAAGGAATTGTTATTTAAGAATCCAAGTTCTCAAAATACAGGCTTATTTTTTGAGAATATTATCACACCTTCTGATGAGTTAAATATTCTTGATTATTTATATTATTTTAATGGAGGTGGAGTAGCTTTGGGTGATATTAATAATGATGGTCTTTTAGATATTTTTCTCTCTGCTAATCAAGAAAATAATAAGCTATTTATAAATAAGGGAGATTTAAAATTTGACGATATTACATCCAAGGCAAAAGTTTCTGGTAATAGTTCATGGAATACTGGAGCTGTTATGGGTGATATTAATGGAGATGGTTTGTTAGATATTTATGTATGTGCTGTTGTTGGAGTTCATGGTTTTTATGGCCATAATGAATTATACATAAACAACGGTGATGAAACATTTACAGAGAGTTCAAAAAAATATAAACTAGACTTTGATTCATACAGTTCCTCTGCAGCATTTTTAGATTTTGATTTAGACGGGGATTTAGACATCTATTTACTAAATCATGCAATCCATACTCAAGAATCCTATGGTAAAGCATCATTGCGATACAAAAGAAACGAACAAACTGGAGACAAACTCCTAAGAAATGATGGAGGAAGTTTTACTGATGTTAGTGAGAGTGCTGGAATTTTTGGAGGAATCAATGGTTATGGATTGGCAATTTCAGTAGCAGATTTTAATCAAGACGGTTTCCCAGATATTTATGTTGGAAATGATTTTCATGAAGATGACTATTATTATATTAATAATGGGAATGGTACTTTTTCTGATAAATTGAAAGACTATTTTGGACATACTTCTCGTTTTTCAATGGGTAATGATGTAGCAGATATTAATCATGATGGTTTGCCAGATATTATTTCTTTGGACATGCTTCCTGAAGATGAAGTAGTCCTAAAAACATCCGAAGGGGATGATAATATTCAAAATCAAAGAATAAGAACTAAAAAATTTGGATATCATTATCAATTTACTCGAAATATGTTATATGTAAATCAAGATAATTCTGATTACTTAGAGACTGCTTTATTAAGTGGAGTTGCTGCAACTGATTGGAGTTGGAGTAGTTTATTTGCAGACTTTGATCAGGATGGAGAACAAGATTTGTTTATTTCAAATGGTATTCCAAAACGACCAAATGATCTTGATTTTATTAAATTTATCTCTAATGAACAGATTCGAAAAAAAATAAATAATACAAAATTAGTTGATAAAGAAGCATTGCAAATGATGCCTGCTGGTAAAGTAAAAAATTATATTTTTAAAGGGACTAAAAATTTAGAATTTAAGGATAAATCTGATTATTGGATTTCTAGTAAAAAAGGTGTTTCAGGAGCAACAGCTTTAGGGGATTTAGACAATGATGGAGATATTGATTTGGTAGTTAGTAATATTAATGAAGAAGTCTCATTGTATATAAATCAAACTAATAATAAATCAAATTATCTTAGATTAAAGTTTGATTATACAACACCTAATTCTTTTGGTATTGGAACCAAAGCTTATTCATACAATAAAGGGGAATTACAATTTAAAGAATTATATACTGTTAGAGGCTTTCAATCTTCTTCAGAACCAGTTGTACATTTTGGATATGGCACTGTTCAAAAAGTAGATTCAATTAAAATAGTTTGGCCAAATCAAACATATCAAACTCTGAGAAATATTCTTGTAAATCAGCAAATCACTATCAGCCCAGAAAACACAAAACCTTTTGATTATAAATCTTTTTCCAAAAAAAGGACACCCCTTTTTAAAAAAACTTCTGATAACTTGGGGATTCATTTTACTCATGTAGAAGATAATTATACAGATTTCAATCGTCAAAAATTAATTCCTTATCAAACTTCAGATAAAGGGCCTGCTATTGCTGTAGGAGATTTAAATAATGATGGGAAGGAAGATATTTACTTTGGAGGTTCTAAGTTTATGCCAGCAAAATTTTTTATACAAACCGATAGTGCTTACATTGAAAAAAAATTTCAAACCATATCAAATGATTCTATTACTGAAGATGTTGTTGCCCTTATTGCTGATCTAAATAATGATAAAAAAAACGATTTAATTGTTGGAACAGGAGGTTCAGATTTTTATAATAAAATGTCTCCTTTATTAGACAACTATTATATTTATAATGGTGTTAGTTTTGAAAAACAAGATTTACCAGCATATTTTGAAAATGCGTCAGTTATTAAAGAATCAGACTACGATAACGATGGAGATTTAGATATTTTTGTTGGAAATAATACGGTATCAAACAATTTTGGAGCGATGCCTAATTCTTATATTCTGAAAAATGAAAATGGCAAGTTTTCAATCTTAGAAAATCAATCGTTTCAAAATACCGGAATGATTACAGATGCTATTTGGATAGATTACAATACTGATGGCTATGAAGATCTCATAATAGTAGGAGAATGGATGACTCCTAAATTTTTCAAAAACAGCAAAGGTGATTTTAAAGAAGAAAAACTTATAGATGCCAAATTAACAGGGTTGTGGCAACAAATAGCTCCTTTTGATATTGATAAAGATGGGGATGTAGATTATATACTTGGGAACTGGGGTAAAAACTCAAAATTTAATGCTTCAGAAGACTATCCGTTACGAATGTATTATGCCGATTTTGATAGCAATGGGAGTACAGAAACCATTCTATGCAATTTTAAAAATGGTGCATATTATCCTCTGTTAGGATTGGACGAATTGGCCAGTCAAATTGTAAGTCTACGAAAAAAGTTTACAACTTATAAAAGTTTTGCAGGAAAATCAATTGATGATATTTTTGAAAAGTCAGTACTAAAGAAGTCACATATATTTGAAGTACATACTTTGGCTTCAGGATATTTAAAAAATGAAAATAACAGATTTTCATTCATTCCTTTTAAAAATGAGCTACAAGTATCACCAATCACAGCTTTCTTAGAATACGACTTTAATGATGATGGAGAAAATGAAATTTTAGTAGCAGGAAATTATTTTGGTGTAAGCCCATATCAAGGAAGGTTTGATTCTTTCCCAGGTGCATTAATTTATCATAAAGATGAGATTGTTTTAGGAAATAAAATAGGACTAGATTTTGGTCAGAAAGCAGTTAAAAAACTGAACAAAATTATCGTACAAGACAAGCCATATATTTTGGTAACTATTAATAATGATTATGCACAAGTATATGAATTAATAAATAAAATAAGATGATTATAAAAAATTATAAAACTTTTTTATTAGCAGGTGCATTATGTTTATCAATTATCTCATGTAAAGAGATTTCGGAACCTATTGAAGTTACTACCGATAATTTCCATACAGCAATTGATAAAGTTGTAGATATCATGATTCACGATATATTTTCTCCACCTGTGGCTAGTAGAGTTTTTGTGTATCCAAATATTGCAGCTTATGAAATATTAGCTTTAAATGATAGTAGCTATCATTCATTAAGAAATCAAATTAAACACTTAGATGCTATTCCTGCCCCAAATTCAACTAAGAAGATAAATTATCCACTTGCAGCAATTATAGCACATCTAAATATAAGTAAGCAATTAATCTTTTCTGAAGAGAAAATAGAAATATACAGAGATAGTTTATACCAAGTTTGGGAAGCTATAAACCCACGAGAATTTAATGAATCAAAGGCTTATGGCTTGAAAGTTGCAGCTTACATTACTACTTGGATGAATAAAGATAACTATGCACAAACACGCACTATGCCGAAGTTTAGTGTTAATTCTATAGACGAAAGTAGATGGCAGCCAACACCACCATCTTACATGGATGGTTTAGAGCCACATTGGAATAAAATACGTCCTTTTGTTATAGATTCTGCAGCTCAATTTAAACCAGGACCCCCTCCTAAATTCTCAATGAATAAAAACTCAGATTTTTATAAAGAACTAATAGAGGTATATGATATTAGTAAAGAGATTACAAAAAAAGGGGATAACTCTGAAGAAATTGCTATTGCTCAATTTTGGGATTGTAATCCTTATGTATCCGTAACTCGAGGGCATTTAATGTTTGCGGTTAAAAAAATAACTCCAGGGGCTCATTGGATTGGAATTACAAAGATAGCTACTAAAAAAGATAAGTCAGATTTTAACAGAACTGTTTTTGCTTATACCAAAACATCTATAGCTATAGCTGATGCATTCATTAGTTGTTGGGATGAAAAGTATAGAAGTAATTTGGTACGACCAGAAACATTAATTAACACCTATTTTGATGATGAATGGAAGCCTATATTACAAACACCCCCCTTTCCAGAATATACAAGTGGCCATTCAGTTGTCTCAGGAGCTGCTTCAACTGTTCTGACTTCAATTTTTGGAGAGAATTTCAGGTTTTTAGATGACACCGAAGTCCCTTATGGCTTACCTATAAGAACATTTACTTCATTTAAAGATGCAGCTGATGAAGCTGCTATTAGTAGAATGTATGGAGGAATTCATTATAGAGTAGCTGTAGAAGTAGGAGTAGTTCAAGGAAGAAAAATTGGTGATTTGGTTACTAAAAAATTAATTATGTCAAAAAATAAATAATGTTACAAACATCTATTTTTTAGTAGATATTTAGAGTTAATAAATGAGAAAAATAAGTTCCGTTTTTGGATTTCTTTTAGCAGGTTTTTTGTTTTGGTATCTCATTATAAAACCTTACGATTATTTAGTTACTTTTAATGTAAAAACAAGTACTGGAACTATTAATCAAACCATTAAACTTTGGAATAGTAGTCTAGAGAATTCAAATTTTATTCAACAAGAAAATTTAGAAAACTTATCACAACTGATTAAAATAAAAGACTCTACCTATAAATATGATTGGTCTATCAGCTCTGTTAATGATTCTATCTCTAAAGTAAATATCTATGTAACAGATATTGATCATAGTTTTATAAATAGAATTTCTCTTCCGTTCGGAATTACAGATTTTGAAAAACGAACAGAACGTACAATAATTGATTTTATTAATAAGCTTAAAGCTCATTTAAATAAAATTAAGGTAACTGTTATAGGTATTGATACTACTAGATCAACTTATTGTGCTTATATACCAATGAAAGGGTTGCAAATTGAAAAAGCTGGAGGTATGATGCAAAATTATTCTTTATTAACTTCAGTTCTCTCCGCAGAAAACATTGAAATGAATGGAACACCTTTTGTTGAAATAACTAAGTGGAATATTCAAAATGACAGCATAGCTTTTAATTTTTGTTTTCCAATTATAAAAAACGATTCTCTTCCATTAGATTCTCGAATTCATTATAAACAGTATCATGGAGTGAAAGCATTGAAAGCAATATATAATGGAAACTATATCACATCAGATAGAGCATGGTATGCATTATTAGATCATGCGAAAAATAATAATATTGAGGTAGATAAAAAACCTGTAGAAGTTTTTTATAGCAATCCAAACTTTGGTGGTGATGTTTTAATTTGGAAAGCGGAAATATATCTACCAATAAAATAGTAATTCATTCTAAGTTATAAAAACTTCATTTAAACTTAAATTAGTATGTTTTTTAAACTATGTTCAATTTTTTTCATTGATTAATTATAAACTTAATATTCAATAGAATTTTATATTTTCGAACAGACCTTCTAAATATTCTTAAATCATAAAAGTTCTAAATATCTAATGGAGAAAATCTCAATGCAGAAAAAAAATTGGTGGAAAGAGGGAATTATTTATCAAATTTACCCAAGAAGTTATAAAGATACTAGCGGAAATGGTACTGGTGATTTAAGAGGAATCATTCAAAAGTTAGATTATATAAAAAGCCTAGGTGTTACCATGGTTTGGCTAAACCCCATTTATGAATCACCAAATGACGACAATGGATATGATATAAGTGATTATCGTGCCATTATGAAAGAATTTGGCACTATGGCAGATTTTGATGAGCTATTAGAAGGGTTACATCAACGAGGCATAAAATTTATTATGGATGTAGTAGTCAACCACAGTAGTGATGAGCATGAATGGTTTCAGCAATCTCGCAGCTCTCGTGACAACCCTTACAGAGATTATTATCATTGGTGGCCTGCAGAAAAAGGAAAGCCAAATCATCGTTGGAGTTTTTTTGATGAAAATAGCGATGCTTGGAAATATGACAAACAAACAGATGCGTATTACTTACATTACTTTTCTCAAAAACAACCTGACCTTAATTGGGAAAATCCAAAAGTGCGCCAAGAGGTTTATGATATTATGAAATTTTGGGCAGAGAAAGGGGTGGATGGTTTTCGTCTAGATGCTTTTCAATATGTAAGTAAGGATATCACTTTCCCTCCCTTTCCAGAGGGGTATGATGTAGATGTACCAAGTGTGATTAAATATCATGGTATGGGACCTCACATACATAGTTATTTAAAAGAAATGAATGAACAAGTTTTGAGTAAGTATGATGTCTTTGCGGTTTCAGAAGGTGTTGGAAGTACTTTACAAGATGCCCATGATTTAGTAGATAAGGATCGCAAAGAATTACAAATGGCGTATCATTTTGAAGCTACAGATATGGTTACTACTATAGAAAAATGTACTCTAGCTCAATTTAAAGAATCATTTACAAAATGGGATAAGTCATTTGCTGAAAAAGGGTGGATTGCTATTTATTTATCGAATCATGATCAATCTAGATTTATAAATCGATATGGTAGTGATAAGCCTGAGTTTAAGGATTATTCTGCCAAGTTACTGAATACTTTTATTCTATCTATGCGAGGAACACCCTACACATATTATGGAGATGAATTAGGAATGACAAATATTGGTTTCACCAAGATTGAACAATACAAAGACATTGCAGCCATCAATGGGTATAAGAAAGCAGCATCAGATGGTGAAGATCTAGAACACTATCTAAAAAAGTTAAATTTACTTTCAAGAGATAACGGAAGAACACCAATGCAATGGGATGCATCAAAAAATGCTGGATTTTCGAATGAAACCCCATGGTTGCCTGTTCATGAAAATCATACAACAGTTAATGTAGCTAATCAACAAAATGATCTGAACTCTGTGTTAAATCATTTTAGAAAAATGGTAGCATTAAGAAAGGATAATTTGTTATTAGTGTATGGAAATTATGAAATAATTCAAGAAGAGCACCCAACAATATATGCTTACAGTAGAACTTTGGATGATGAGAAAATGATAGTTCTATTAAACTTTTCTGAATCAGAATCAAGTATCAGTTTACCTAATTTTGATCATTGTAAAAAAGTTTTAATCAATAATTATAATGAGTTCTCAGTTGATAAAAACACCATTACTTTAAAGCCTTATCAAGCGGTAGTTTTGAAGTTTTAAAATCAATATTAAATTAACCAATATGAAAATATCGAAACCAAGTTTATCCTTTTGGCAAATCTTTAATATGAATGTTGGGTTCTTAGGAATTCAATACAGTTTTGGATTACAGCAAACAGCAATCAATCCTATTTTTTTATATTTAGGAGCTTCAGAAGATATGTTACCTATATTAAATATTGCAGGCCCAGTTACAGGCTTAATAGTTCAACCTATTATTGGAGCACTATCAGATAAGACATGGTCTTTAAAATGGGGTAGACGTAAACCCTATTTCTTGATAGGTGCCTTGCTTGGAAGTATTTGTTTGTTTATGTTTCCTCATAGTCCGGTTCTTTGGTTTGCTGTTGGATTACTCTGGATTTTAGATGTTGGTAATAACGTGGCTATGGAGCCTTATAGAGCTTTTGTAGGTGACAAACTGCCTGAAAAACAATTGAGTTTAGGGTATCAAATGCAGAGTTTATTCTGTGGGCTGGGTACATTACTAGCTACAGGATCAATTCTGTTATTTCAATATTTATTTGGGGAAGAAGCAGATGTTGCAGGAACCATTCCACAATGGATTTATTATTCTTTTTATATCGGTGCTATTCTATCTTTAACCACCATTTTATGGTCAGTTTTTAAAACAGCAGAAATTCCTCCCACTGAAGAAGAATTAAAAGAGATTAATAAGATTAAAAATTTATCATTACTAAATAAAATAGTAAAACCTTTTATAGAAATTGGAGATGCTGTTAAGGAGATGCCAAATTTTATGTGGAAAATTGCTGCTGTGTATCTTTTTCAATGGTATGCGTTGTTTGTGTATTGGCAATTTTCAACACCACTGTTTATGAAAACAATGGGCTATTCTATCTCTGAAGCTGGATCTCAATCTGCAGCAATGAGTCTTACATACAACACAACAACGATGCTTATTGCTTTGATTTTAGTTCCTTTAACTTTAAGGTTTGGAAATAAAAAAATGTATGCTTTGAGCTTGTTTGGAACAGCTTTAGCACTATTCTGTATTCCATTTATAACAGATCCTTTACTCGTATTAATCCCAATGATTTTATTTGGAATCGGTTGGGCAGCCATGATGGGGATTCCGTACACCATGGTTTCTAAAATAGTTCCTCAAGAAAGAAGAGGGGTGTATATGGGCATTTTAAACATGATGATAGTCATCCCTATGGGTATAGAAACCCTAACTTTTGGGCCTATTTACAAATATTTATTATCTGATAATGCTGTTTTTGCAATGTTATTTGCAGGTGCATTTTTTGGAATAGCTGCCCTATTAGCTCTAAGATTAAACGAAACTTCAAACAAATAAATAAAACTGAATAAAAGCAGTAATAATGAAAATAAAAAATTTAGTAGTAGCACTATCAATTCTATTTTTTTCTTGCCAAAAAGAAGTAGATGTAAATAAAATTGACAAAGTAATAGCTCCAGTTTCTGATGAGGTATTAGAAATGGCAGTTATCTATGAGGCTAATATTAGACAATATTCTAAAGAAGGAACTTTTAAAGCATTTACAAAAGATATTCCAACACTCAAAGAATTGGGGGTTAAAGTAATTTGGTTAATGCCTATTAATCCAATATCAGAGGTGAAACGGAAGGCAACAGATAGAACATTTACCAGTGAAATAGAGGATGAAGAGGAACGTAAAAAATACTTAGGTAGTTACTATTCTGTTTCTGATTATAAAGCCATTAATCCAGAATTTGGTAATAAAGATGATTTTAAAGCATTGATAGCTACCGCTCATAATAACGGGATATATGTTATTGTAGATTGGGTGCCTAATCATACCGGCTGGGATCATCCTTGGATTACCGATCACCCAGAATGGTATACGCAAAATGAACAAGGTGAAATCATAGATCCAATTAACCCAGATACGGGAAAATCTTGGGGATGGACAGATGTAGCTGATTTAAATTATGACAATTTAGATATGCAGCAAGAGATGATTAAAGATTTAAAATATTGGGTTGAAAATTTTGATATAGATGGATATAGAATGGATGTTGCTCATAAAGTTCCACCTCTTTTTTTTAATGAAGCCATTACCGAGTTAAAGAAAATAAAACCCATTTTTATGTTGGCAGAAGCAGAACAACACGAGCTTTTTAGAAATGGTTTTGATATGCAATATGCATGGGAAGGCCATCATATTTTAAATAGCATAGCAAAAGGAAAAGCTACCGTAAGTGATTTTGACTCGTATATGAACAAACAAAATGAACTGTTAGAGGCATCAGATTTTAATATGAATTTCGTGACTAATCATGATGAAAATTCTTGGAATGGAACTGTCAAAGAACGAATGGGAGAGGCTAGTGAAATTTTAACAACTCTTGTTTATGCAATGCCTGGTATGCCTCTAATTTATAGTGGTCAGGAATATGATTTGAATTATCGTTTAAAGTTTTTTGAAAAAGATAGTATTCCAAAAACCAAAGGAGCCACATGGGATTTGCTCACAAAATTAGGAGATTTAAAAAATAATCATATAGCTTTTCATGGAGGTAAAAAAGGCGCAGCATATCAACGAATAGAAACTAATAATGACCATATTCTTATTTTTAAAAGAACTAAAGGAAAAGAAGAAGTGTATTTTGTTGGAAATTTATCTGAGCAGACCCAGAAATTTTCTGCGAATCTTGATGGAATTTCTTATGATTTGCTAGCTCAGAAAAATATTGATTTCGTTTCTCAAAATATGGAATTAACACCATGGGAGTATTATTTATTAAGTCCTAAACATTCTAAGAACAAGTAAATAATTGAAGACAAAAAAACTCTATTATTGGTCTTTTATAGTATCCTTGGCAGGATTTCTTTTTGGATTTGATACCATCGTCATCAGTGGTGCAGAACAAAATATTCAACAACTTTGGGGTACATATACCCTATTTGGGAGAAACGATTTATTTCACGGAATAATCATCGTAGGTTCTGCATTATGGGGTACTGTCTTGGGCGCTGTTCTAGGAGCTATTCCTAATGATAAATATGGAAGAAAGAATACACTTTTTTTGATTGGGTTATTATATACAATTTCAGCGATTGGATCATCTTTAGCTGTGAATCCATGGGTTTTTGGAATCTTCAGATTTATAGGCGGATTGGGAGTAGGAGCATCAACCATAGCCGCTCCGTCTTATATATCTGAAATTGCACCTCAAGAGAAAAGAGGTCGCCTTGTTGCCGCCTACCAATTTAATATTGTTTTTGGAATATTAATTGCTTTTATATCAAATGCTTTATTGGCCAAATTTTTGGGAGATAAAGCCTGGAGATGGATGATTGGAATTGAGGCGTTCCCTGCTGTTTTTTATACCCTTTTGGTATGGATTATTCCTAAAAGCCCAAGATGGTTAATCTCTAAAAACAATGACATTGAAGGCGCTAAATCAATTTTTTCAATGTTATATCACAATAAAGATACTATAGAAAAACAAGTAGCTTTGATTGTTGCCTCAAATAAGAAGGTATATGATAGAGAAAGTATTTTCTCCAAAAAATATCACATAACGTTAAGTTTGGCATTTTTCATTTCATTTTTTAATCAATTTAGTGGAATCAATGCCATATTATATTACGCGAATAGAATTTTTGCAGTAGCAGGTCTGGAAGAGCAAGCAGGATCTTTAGGAACTATTGGCCTTGGGATTACTAATTTTATTTTTACTCTTTTAGGGATGTTTTTGATTGATAGATTGGGTAGAAAGGTGCTTTTATATATAGGATCAATTGGATATATAATCTCTTTGACTTTAGTTTCTTTATGCTTTTTTAATGACTGGTCTGGACTCATTGTTCCGATTTCTTTATTTCTATTTATTGCTTCCCATGCTGTTGGTCAAGGAGCAGTGATTTGGGTCTTTATTTCAGAAATTTTCCCAAATCATTTACGTTCTAAAGGTCAATCATTTGGTTGCTCTGTACATTGGTTATTAGCGGCTATAATTCCTTCGTTAGTTCCCTCATTATTTAACTCTATTGGTGCAGGAGTTGTTTTTGCAATTTTTGCGTTCATGATGCTATTGCAATTAATTTGGGTAAAATTTTATGTGCCAGAAACCAAAGGAAGAACACTTGAGGAACTATCAGTATCATTAATGAAAGATTATGACTAAAATTGTTTGTTTTGGGGAAGTATTATGGGATGTTTTTCCTACACATAAAACCATTGGAGGAGCTCCTTTAAATGTAGCTTTGAGATTAAAATCTTTTCAAAATGACATTTCTCTTATCAGTTGTTTAGGGGATGATACATCTGGAAAAGAACTAAAACTTGAACTTGAAAAATTTTCAATTTCTTATTATCTTCAAACAGATAAAGAATATAAAACCAGCACTGTAGCCATTTCTTTAGATAAAAACGGTAGTGCTTCGTATCTAATAAATCAACCTTGTGCTTGGGACAATATTAAAGTAACTAGTAAACTTATATCATTAGTAAAGAGCTCTGAAGCTTTTGTTTTTGGAAGTCTAGTAGCAAGAAGTAATACTTCTAGAAATACCCTTGTAAAACTTCTCCCTTTTTCAAAATTTTCTGTTTTTGACGTCAATCTTAGGCCTCCTCATTACCATATGAGTTCAATTCAAGTTCTTATGAATGCTTCTAATTTCATAAAATTTAATGATGATGAACTCACTGAAATTTCAAAGGGTCTCGGTATCCAAGGAGCGTCTATTGAACAAACTATTGTGTCTGTGGCCACGAAAACCAATACAGCATCTATATGTGTAACTCTAGGAGAGAAAGGAGCTATTCTATTTTATGATCAAAGATTTTTTTATAGTAAAGGATATCAAGTTGAAGTTGTAGACACTGTGGGTTCGGGAGATTCATTCTTAGCTACACTAATAGATGCTTTACTAAAGACCGAAGACCCACAGATTGCTATTAACAAGGCATGTGCAGTTGGAGCTCTAGTAGCTAAAAGTAGCGGGGCAAATCCAATGATATCAAAAGTAGAGATTGATGCTATAATGAATCAAGATGTACCATAAATTTGGTACAACAAAAATAAAAATAAATAGACTAGTAGATAAAAGCGATAAAAATTTCTCGCTTTTATATATGAATAATTTTCTGAATACATAGTTCCAAAAAGAGCTTTTAACTCTT
>TARA_B110000003_G_scaffold51771_1_pt1 | contig 57304 bp, 43 predicted proteins | sample TARA_B110000003 | Tara Oceans TARA_B110000003 (sample SAMEA4396424) | marine metagenome | biome: Westerlies Biome; feature: [SRF] surface water layer (ENVO:00010504); material: water (ENVO:00002006), including particulate matter (ENVO:01000060) such as... | depth 5 m
ATCTTATCTTTGACCAGTCCCAACATTTCCCCTGCACGCTGGTCCTCAGCCTCAAGCTTTCTTACCGCAAAATCGGTTGCAAAAGCCAGATCTGAACTCGCCAGTCCATTTAGCATTCCAAAGGTAACATCACTACAATTTCTTCGATCTTCCTCTAAAGAATCATACCAGGATAACGCGCCCACCGGATCTAAGCTTGCCCAACCCATCATTGTTGCGGCCATATCCTTCTCCTTAGTGTCTGCTCCGATTTCAACCGCTTCGACTCCTAACATGGCCCCCCAAGCGAAATGAAAATCCTGAAACTCATTACTTTCGGGCGAAAAATGCACAACTTGATCTCTCACCAACATTGCATTTTCCTTGTTCATTCCTTCAAGAAGCCGACCCAAAGCTGCCCTTCTTCGCAATGGATTTAATTCCCAGCGCAAATTCTTTCCGACTTCGATGATTTCATTTCTACTCATCTTTCTTTTCCCCACTCCCGTCCCCAACGCTCTATCTACAGTTCGACGATCTTTCCCCCCACGGTCTAAACCTCCAGCTGAAGTTTGTCCCTGCAGATCCTCAAATTCGCCACCCCTTACATCCTCTCCGCGACCCCCCAGTGCCCAGATTGCGATCACTCCAATTCCAACCAAGATTCCCCCGAATATGACCGACTTTTGCAACATTTAAGAAATACGAAGCAAAATTCCCTCGTTTATCATTTTAGAGACATTATTCAGACCGCACCGCGGTAAAAGCCACATAAATGGGCGACCTGAAAGACAAGCTTAACACTTGTGGTATCCAGAAAGCGACACTTGATGAGACTTCGGACCTTCCAATTGCTATTTGTTCTTCTGTTCATAATGCCTTCCCCGGGATTGGTAACGATTAACTTTGAGGAAAAGGTCAAGCCTATCCTTCAAGAGCACTGCTTTAAATGCCACGGCGAAAAAAAACAAAAAGGCGATTTGCGGCTTGATACTCTCTCGCAAGATCTTCTTAAGAACCGCGTTGCCGCAGAAACTTGGTATGATGTCCGAGACACTCTCAATCTTTCGGAAATGCCACCGAAGAAAGAGGACCCGCTGTCCCCAGACGAACTCAAAATACTCACTTCCTGGATTACGCAAGAAATCGACGCTCTCGTAGCAGCCAGAACAAATATTGACGGTCGCGTCGTTTTACGGCGCCTCAACAAAACCGATTACCAGAATACGATGCGAGACCTCCTCGGTATCGAGATGGATTATGCCAAGAATCTTCCACCAGAATCTCTTTCAGAAGATGGCTTTCGCAATAATGGGGGAACACTCCAGATATCGGATCTTCAGCTAGAGTATTATCTAGAATCAGCTCGTAAGGGACTCGCTAAAGCGATCGTCACCGGTTCACGCCCCAATTTTTTTGAGGAAGAATTTACCACTAGCATAAATGATAAAAACCGGGGCAGCGACATCCTCGACAAAGACCAGCAATTTATCGCCAAACTTATCGATTACCCGGAAGATGGTGAGATCCTGATCCGAGCTAAGGTAAGAGCAGAATTTGCGGAAGGCCGTGGTTATCCCCAACTCCGCGCCGCTATAGGATACCGGGCTGATGTCCAAGCCCCTCGCCGATTTATTAAATCGGTCGACATTATGTCGGAAGATTGGCACGTCATTGAGTTCCGGGCACGAATCGAAAACTTCCCCCTTCCCAGTAAAACTCAAAGCAAATTCCCTGGCCTCTTATTATGGCTCGATAATGCTTACGCCGAAGGTCGTGATAAGCCAATCAAAGCCCGAGGTAAGGGGAAGAAAAAAAAGGCTCGGAAAGGACCCCTGACTTACCCTCAAATTGAGGTTGCTTCTATGGAGTTCACAGGTCCCATTTTAGACGACTGGCCACCAGCACATCATCAAGCAATCTTATTTCCATCCAACCACCGCTCGAATGAAGAAGCTTACTCAAAAGATATACTCCGTCACTTCATGGAAAGGGCCTTTCGTCGACCTATTCGCGACGAGGAGATCGCTCCTTATCATCGATTCTTTAGATCAGCCCGTCCAAAAATGGGAACCTTTGAGGAAGCTATTCGCGAGACCCTTGCGATGGTTCTGATCTCACCTGACTTCCTTTATCTCATAGAACCTTCCGGATCTTCAAAACGCTCCATTAGCAATTGGGAGCTGGCTTCCCGCCTCTCCTATCTTCTATGGAGCACCATGCCTGATGCCCGCCTTTTCAATCTTGCCAAAAAAGGGGATCTGGGAAAACCGGACGTTTTAGAAAAAGAAATTTCACGGATGATTGCAGATGAACGTTCGTGGCAATTTGTGGAACAATTCGCCGACCAATGGCTGGATGTGGGAGCTCTCCAGCGTGTCGCTATCGACCCTAATTATTATCCAAAATTTGACTCTACCCTCAAAGCTTCAATGCGAGGCGAAACCATACACTTCTTTGGTGAACTATTTCAAAAAAACCTGAGCGCTCTTAATATACTCGATTCCAATTTCACCATGTTGGATGAACCACTTGCCAAGCACTACGGCCTCACGGGCCCCAAAGGCAGCCGCTTTGAACGAGTATCCATTAAACCCGGTGACCATCGCGGAGGCATCCTCGCCCACGGCAGTGTCCTTCTAGGCAATTCCTCTGGTGAAGATTCACACCCTGTCAAACGTGCTGTTTGGATCCGCGAACGTCTCCTGGATGATCCTCCGGCTCCGCCACCGCCGGATGTTCCAGCTCTCGATTCCACTGATCCAAATTTTGCCTCTCTCTCGGTTCGCGATCAACTTGCCGAGCATCGCAAGCAGGTCTCCTGTAACGAGTGCCATCGCCATATCGATCCATGGGGAATCTCTCTCGAAAACTTTGGTGCTGACGGACTCTGGCGAGAGGAAATCCTCCGCAAAAAGGTCAAAGGAAAAGGCATGATCAAGCTTCCCGTTCTCTCCAAAGCCACCCTCCCGAATGGCAACAAGGTCGAGGGGATCGCCGGCCTAAAAAAACATCTTCTCGAGGATCGCCGCGAGCAGTTCGCCCGTGCTTTCACCACGAAAATTCTCACCTATGCCCTCGGACGTCGCCTCGAATTAATCGATGAAAAGTCAGTAACTGAACTCACCTCAAAGTTCATTGAATCTGATTACCGAATCAAAGATTTGATTCATCTGGTGGTGACCAGTAAAACATTCCAGAGTAAGTAAATTATGAACCGCAAATCTTGGCACCTTCCCCGCCGTACCTTCTTGCGCGGCGTCGGGGCTTCGCTTTCCCTGCCATTTCTCGAATGCATGGGAGCTGACCTCAGAAAAGCCCCGCAGCCAAAACGCTTCTGTGCGATCTACTTTCCCTATGGCGTAAGCCTGCCAAGGAATAATAAAGGGAAGAAGAACCCCGAATCAAAATGGCGATGGTTCCCCGATACTGAAGGTCGTGATTATCAATTTAATGAAAGCCTTAGATGCCTTGAGCCTCTCCGGAAACACCTCTCAATTCTCGGTGGCCTCTCTCATCCGAATGGCCGTAAAATCGGTGGACACGACACCGCCGACATCTTCCTAACTGCGGCCAAACTCAAAGGTGGGCAGCTCAAAAATTCTGTTTCTCTCGATCAACTACTTGCCGCAAAACTTGGCGATGAGACCCGCTTCCGCTCGCTGAGCCTTTCGGTCGATGGCGGAATTGGCGAAGCTACACGCTCCAGCACTCTTTCATTCAACCGTAACGGATCACCTGTCCCAGCTCTTCACCATCCCCGCCTCGTCTACAACCGACTATTCGGTAAGGAAGAGAAGAGTATCGACTCTAAACGTCAGGAAATCGAAAACTCCGACCATATGCTCGATCTTGTTCTCGAGCATTCAAAGTCCGTCCGGCGGAAACTCGGGAAACACGATCAGGAAAAGTTTGACGAGTATCTTCAATCCATTCGCCAAATCGAACAAAGGGTCGAACGATCGGAAAAGTGGCTCCATATCCCAAAACCGCAGGTCGACCTCTCCGGATTACATCTTAATGCCGATGATAAGACTCCCGGTGAATTGATTAAAACGATGCTCGACCTAATGTTCCTTGCCATCCAAACTGATTCGACACGCTTTCTCACTTATCAAATGGGGAATATGAACGGAGCTACTTCAATCGCGACAAAGTTTCCATCCCTCCTCGGTTTCGGAGATAATCAACATAGCCTTGCCCATGGATGGAACAAGCGCAGCGGAGCCGAAGCTCTTGGAAAATGGGACCGTTTTCGTGCTGAACAACTGACTTATTTCCTCAACCGCCTGCGGAATACCTCAGAAAATGAAGGCACCCTTCTGGATCAAACTATAGTTCTTTATGGAAGCAGCAATAGCACTACTCACAACAATACCAACTACCCTCTCGTCCTAGCCGGTGGTGATAAACTTGGGCTCAAACATGGGGCCTATCATCGCTTTGGGCCAGAAGTCCCGCTCTCAAATCTCTTTGTCACCATGGCGAATCGTCTTGGTATGTCCGAATCAAAATTTGTCGATAGCACCAATGAAATGACTGAGATCATTAGTTAATCGCTCAGCTCAATTTAAATGACACGAACAAACCGAAGCTCTCAAGGTAATCAAAAACCAAGCGACAAATCTCAGTAATCAACGATAGTTCGCCGTGACTATCCACCAAGCAGCTCACCATGGTTCCCTGATCGCCGACGCGTTCGCAATGCCGGTCCACTGGTATTACGACCGGAGTGCTATGGACCAAGATTACCCAGAGCTCGATCGCTACCTCTCACCAAGCTCTCATCATCCCGACAGTATTTTGTGGCGATCCGAATACACGCCACTTAACGAGAAAGGAGAAATCCTGCATGATCAGGCGCGCTTCTGGGGACAGCGTGGCATTCACTACCACCAAAATCTGCGTGCAGGAGAAAATACGGTTAATTTTAAGCTCGCTCAAGCTCTTCATGATCAAGTTTCACTCAGAGGCAATTATGATCCTGCCGACTGGATTGAAAAATACATCGATCTTATGCGCACTCCTAACTGGCATAACGACACCTATCTCGAGGAATACCATAGGGCTTTCTTCACCCGTTATGCCCAGGGTAAAAGCATCCTAAAATGTGGAATTTCTGACGAACACATTGGTGGCCTTGCCACTGTTCCATCGCTTTTGGCAGCGTTACCCGCGGGCGACCATCGCAAGACCACCAAAGCCCACGTTTCTCTCACACATCGTCACTCCAACGTCCTGCGGGCCGCTGATTGCCTCGTTCGCGTCCTCCAATTTGTTGCCGATGGCACTCCGCTACGGGAGGCTATTATGACACAGGCCGGTGATTGGTTCTCCACTCGCAAGGCTACAAAATGGGCGAACCAAGACGATCGCGTCATAATAGGGCAACGGTTAAGTCCAGCCTGCTATATTGATCAATCCTTCCCCGCCTCACTCTATCTTGCTTGGAAATACCACGCAAATTTTGCCGAAGCTGTCATTGCTAATGCGAAAGTTGGCGGTGACAGTTGCCACCGAGGTGCAGTTGTCGGCTCACTCGTCGCTGCGGAGATCAAAAGATTAACAGGAGAATTTGACCTCATTCACTTTCCTGCTGATTGAGAAGATCTCGCCCTGAGACTCTTTTCATCTGAAGACGGCTTTCACGAAATTTTCCCGCGTGTTTTGTGATCCGACCATTGACCCGCTTACGCCACATCCTAAAGCTGCTCGGCTTGAGGCTGGTTCGCATCACTTTGATTACCGCAGCCTCAACCAAACCAGTTTTTTTACGAATTTCATCAAATGTCGTCCGGTCCTCCCATGCCATTCGGATCACTCTATTCTTGAGCTTGTCATCCATTCCAAATTAATCAACCTCTTCCGCCAAAACGCAAGTCGCGATGATTCCTAATAAAATTTGCCAAACCTGCGGACGAACGATCCAATGGCGTAAGAAGTGGAAAAACTGTTGGCATGAGATCCGTTACTGCTCCATTCAGTGCCGCAGGTCTAAGCCTAACGGCCTCGACCGTAAGCTCGAAACAGCAATCCTCGAAATCCTCAAGCACAAGTCAATCAATGCCACAATTTGCCCAAGCGAAGCCACACGATTGATCTTCAAAGAAGAAGGATGGCAAAAACATATGGAGCGGACGCGCCAAGCTGCCCGGCGGCTCCTTGAAAGTGGTGAAATTGAAATTCTTCAAAAGGGAGAAGTTGTCGACCCGTCGACCTTCAAAGGCCCGATCCGGTTACGGAAACGGGTTCATTAAATGTCAATTTTGATGACTCCTCTCGATTCAAAGAATTCCAAAACTTGCCTAACTCACCGATCTCCGGCACAAATTCCCTGTGCTCAATCTTCTTTATCCTGCTGCACGTGCCATCCTCTTCCGTCTTGATGCTGAGCGCGCCCATCACTTTTCGATGGCGGGGCTTCGTGCGAGCAAAAATCTCGGAATTTTGCAGGCCTTAACTTATAAGCCAGAATCAAAACCGATTTCTTTTGCTGGCTTAACGTTCCCGAATCCAGTTGGTCTCGCAGCTGGCCTCGATAAAGAAGCGAACACCATTGATGCCCTCGGTCTTCTTGGCTTCGGGCATATTGAAGTTGGCACTCTCACCCCGAGGCCTCAAGAAGGAAACGAAGCTCCACGTCTATTCCGACTACCTCAACATAAGGCGCTCATTAATCGCATGGGTTTTAATAATCCCGGTATTGACCAAGGCCTTGCCAATGCGCGATCCTCTTCCTCTTTCAACGGGATCGTCGGCATCAATATTGGAAAAAACAAAGTCACTCCTAACGAACGGGCTAACGAGGATTATGCGATCGCCTTCGAAAAGGCCTATCCTTGGGCAGACTATATAACAGCTAACTTTTCTTCTCCCAACACACCAGGTCTACGTGACCTTCAATCAGAGGAGGCAGCGGGAAAGCTTCTCGAAACACTCAAAAAGCGACAGCAAAGCCTTCATAAAAAAACCGGGCGTTACGTCCCCTTCGCGCTTAAAGTCGCACCGGATCTCGATGAAAACCAGATCGATGGACTCGCAAAACTCTTCCGTAATGGCGGGCTCGATTTTCTCATCGCTACTAACACCACCCTAGATCGCGCGATTGTCGAAAATCACCCAAACGCCAAGGAGGCTGGCGGACTTTCCGGGGCTCCATTGACCAGTCATTCAACTGAGGTAATCGCCCGTTTTAGTGCAGGACTAGGCAAAGATATTCCAATCATAGGGGTCGGCGGAATCTTCTCAGCCGACGACGCCCTCGCCAAAAAAGCAGCTGGAGCGTCACTTGTGCAAATCTACACCGGATTCGTTTATAAAGGTCCTGCTTTGATCCACGACATCATACGCGCTTGGTAATTTCACGGGCTATTTTCCGAGCCTCGAGGTCGGCATTGACCACGACACCTAATTCCTGCGAATCAATGTGCTCGACTTGATTCATTGTTTCTTCCACGACCTGCCAAATTCCAGGGAAAGTGAGGCTGCTCAGCCGAAATGCTTCATTAGCAACCTCATTGGCGGCATTCAAGACCGCAGGTAGAGTTCCACCCCGTTCTCCAGCTTCACGTGCCAAATTGAGGGCCGGGAAGTCGTTTTCACGAGGCGCTTCAAACTCAAGCTTGGCGAGAGTCGGAAAATCCAGGGGTTTCAATTTGTTTCTCAGACGCTCAGGCCAGACCACGGCATACTGAATCGGAAAACACATATCCGTAGTACTGAGTTGGGCTAACACACTCCCGTCAATAAACTCGACCATTGAGTGAACGATACTCTGAGGATGCACCACCACCTCAACCTTTGACATTGGGATATCAAAAAGCCAGCGGGCTTCAATCATCTCAAGTCCTTTGTTGAAAAGGGTCGCTGAATCAATAGTGATTTTTTGCCCCATCTCCCAAGTGGGATGCTTGAGTGCATCCTCCAGTTTTACCTCAGAAAGATCTTCAGCTGGCAATGTTCGAAATGGTCCTCCTGAGGCAGTAACAATAAGGCGCCGGATCTCATCTGAGCCCCCTTTATGACCCTCGAGACATTGAAAAATCGCATTGTGTTCACTATCGACGGGGAGAATATTGACCCCTTTTTTCCGGGCGGAATTCATAACAACCTCCCCGGCCATCACCAAAATTTCTTTGCTCGCAACCGCGACATCACAACCCAATTCGATGGCCGCTAAGGTGGGTGGCAATCCCTCAACGCCCACAATTGCAACTAACACCAAATCGGGCTTAGTTGCTTCTACTATTTCTACGAGTCCATTTGCTCCGGAATAAATGTTACGTCCAAGTTGCTGGAGTTCCTTGTAGCGTGACTCATCTGCCAAACAGAGATGATTTACTCCAAATTCCTTCGCCTGATCCTCAAGGTCGTCAACACGTGTCCCAGCGGCAAGCCCGACAATCTCCATGCGATCGGGAATTTGCCGTGCTACAATAAGCGCGCTTGTTCCAATTGACCCGGTGGAACCTAAAATTAAAACACGCTTTTTCATCAAATGAGACCTGTTTTAAGGAGATAAAAATACGTAACAGGAGCAGCAAAACAAAGGCTGTCAATTAAATCGAGAACCCCTCCAATCCCGGGCATTAAACTCCCAGAATCTTTAGCCTCAAGGCTTCGCTTCAAAATAGATTCAGCAAGATCACCCGCAACAGCCACCAAACCAATGAGCAGAGCTAGAACACCTACATGAAGAGGTGGGATCCAAGACAAGATATCACCAGAAAATACCCATACTCCCCATGCCGCCAGTTGGGCAAAACCAAGAGCACCAAAAAAACCTTCCCATGTTTTTGCGGGACTTAGGTGCGGAGCCATTTTATTTTTTCCAATCAAGGAACCCGTAATGTAAGCTCCCATATCGGTAAACTTGGCCGCAGCAATCATAAACAAGAGTAACCAAGCTCCGGGAACCTCACCTTCACCTCCACCCTCGGGTAGGAAAATAAGGCGATAAACGAAACATCCGAAAAGAATAGGCACATAAACAAAAGCAAGTAAGCCATCTCCCACCGCATCCACACTTTGGCGCCCTTTGATGCTGTGTTTAAATCTGACAAAGAAACAAAAAACCGTGACAGTAGTTAGCCCTGCCAATTCGCTAAAGTAATTATTGTGGACTTGATTCCCCACCACAAGAAAAGCACCGGTAGAAAGAGCCACTACTAGACCGACTAATAAACCTACGGTCCGACAACCATCGCCGGGGAACCTAGAAAACAAATTCCGAAATTCCCAAGCACCAGCTATTGTTAAAAAGGATACGAGTCCAAAAAAAGCCCACGCATTTTGAGAAACAAAAACACCCGTCACAAGAGCCCATAATATGACGGTGCTTGTAAGACGGGCCCAGAAGACCTCGGCTTTACTTGGTTTATTATCCCCCTCCTGCATTTAAGGATCTTTGGGATATGCACTCCAACCGGCAATGACAATTCACTAAAAATTTTACAACTCATTCGCAACTCTTCCCCAACGAACGGTTATATCACCTGAATCTGGGAACATTTTTAAGTCCCGAGAAATTAGAAAAACCATTATGAAAACAAAACTAACATCAGTAATCGTCGCGTTCGTCACCTGTGCCGTCGCAACTGCAGAACCTCCAAAGGGTGAAGGTAAAAAGGGAGCACGCGGTCCCGGAAAACGCCCCGTTCCTCAAGGCGATGGCAAACTTAGCCAGGAAGACCGCAAGGCCGCCATGGCAGCTCGTCGTGCTGAAATGATGAAGAAATTCGATAAGGACGGTGATGGGAAACTCAGCGAAGCTGAGCGCAAAGCCGCCATGGCAGCTCGCAAGGCAGATTTTCTCAAGAAGCATGACAAAGACGGTGATGGAAAACTTAGCGAAGAAGAAAAAGCCGCAGCTCGTAAGTCAATGGGTGCTCGCCGCGGTGGCGCACGTGGAGCCGGCAAGGGAGAAGATGGTCGCAAAAAAGGCAAGGGCGCCCCTAAGAAGGGTAAAAAACCAGCCGCTAAATAGAGTTTAGGCAAAAAAAATCCCAAAACTCCAAACCTAAAAGAAGCCCGATCACTGATGATCGGGCTTCTTTGCCTCGAAACCGGAAATCAGATGATTAAAGGCGATAAGGTTTTTACAAATCCCTCACCAATAGCCTCTTTCGATCCTCTTACTTTTTTAGAGGCTGATGAAACCTTAGGTTAATAATTTCAAATATTCAGAGTCAACTTTCCCTCATTGTCAGCGGGAAACTACTACGATATACGCAACCAATGAAACGGACGCTCGCTTTATCCCTCTTTTTAGTTGGCTTCGCCTCTGGTCAAACTCCACATTTTCCGAATCTAAAGTGGAAGGAAAAGGATCTTGATCATTTCACGATCCGAACCAAGAGCACCGGAACCGATCCAGCCCGGAGATATTCAGAAAAAACCTATGAGGTAATGCTTGAGATTCTCCCTAGACTTGAGGGAGATTTCGAGAAGAACGAATTCCGAACACCCGGCGGGCAGGAAGCGGGTAAAGAAGATAGGTTCCGATTCACTACCTATTTAGTCGAAACTGGTCATGATTTTCATAGTTGCATCATGATTGATGCCAACCGCCACAATTGGCGCAACGGCAATATTCAGATCACGAAGCAGGTTGGAAATTACCTCGACCCAATGAATCGTTATCTTGTCATCTGCAAAAGCGATCCTGAGCAATCAGGCGGCGGGCGTGAGAAAGATCGTAAGGAGATCCTAGTGCACAACCTTGGAGCAGCATTAATGAAAGGTTGCGCCCACCAGCTGGACCTCCCCTTTTGGATGACAGCAGGGATGGGCTACTACGCTGAGCACATGGTCTTTGACCGTTGTTCGATTTATTATCTCGATTTCGAAGCCTACTACCGGGAAAACCCTGATGCAAAAGTAGATGCCCGCAAGGGTGGAACTCTAGGGCCCCAAGAATCATGGCCGAGAATGCTACGTAAACTTTGCAAAGACGATAAAAGGGTAAGTCTTGAGAAGACACTCGGCGCCCAGATCATCACCCTTTCGCCTAATGAATCCGGATACATCTTTGCTCTTAACTATTTCATGGTCAGCACCGATGAACGCACGAAAAAATATCAGGAATTCATCACTTCAATTCGCGGGGGTGTAAAGCCGACTAAAGATCTTCTTTTAAAAACCATGGGTTACGGAGACGACGCTAGCTTTGAAAAGGACTGGTATGAATGGATGATGAGTTCAAAATTTAAATAGAGCTTGATGAATAAGCCCCGATTCATTCTTTTCATCGCTCTCCTCGGTAGCTCGGGTTTAGCAGCCTATTTTGCTTCTTCTCATGAGCCAGCGAAGCGGTATGAAGCTTCTCAAAACTCTCCTGCCGTGACGACGTTCCAAAACCAAAAATCTTCGAAGCGTAGCGACATTTCGGCGCCACTCCCCCTCGATAGTCGGAAGGCCGAGGAAATGGATTCGACAAACTACGAGGTGACGGTCTCCAACATCAAATTGGAAGAAGTTGGACGGCGTATTGAACGAGAATCTCAGGAACAACTCCGTAAACTCACCGACCGTTATCAACTCACCGCAAACCAGCGGCGAGAAGCATTTCCGCTCTTAGTCAGTTACCATGCCGATTATACAGACGGACTTATTGTGAATGGATTCGAAGCACAACCTCCCCGCACCAACAACCTCTCGTCTGAACTTTATTTGATTTTCGATCTTACCCAGCAAGAGATTTACCAAGAGGATGTCGAGGCTGATAATAAATGGTGGGGAGAAATTCTCGGACAACTTCGTTCCGATCTTGACCGCTCGCTCTACTCAGCCGACCCCGAAGACAGGTCGAGAAAAAACGGAGAGCAAACTGAAAAGCCAAGTCAGGAACGCGCCAAACCCAAGACAATCCCCCTTGACGATCTTTTTAGAAACTAGTTATTCAGCTCCCAAGATCCCCTCAATGAAAAATTTTGAGGAGGCTCCCTACTTTTCCCGGCGACGAGCATTTTTACGTGTAGACCTACGGGCAGTTTTTCTCCGCTCTGAACCCTTTTGGCTCCCCTTCGTTGATTGCCCTTTTCTTCCTCCCGGCTTCTTTTTCACGAAATTACGAACGCCCTTTTTTTTGACCCCCACCCCAATCACCTCTATGATTTTAAAATCCACCTTCATTCCAATCCGGTCGATCTCGTCTACTACCACTTTCATACGAGTTCCAGATTGAAGGATTTGCCCACGACTATTTGCAAAGCGGTCAGCATTATTTTCAAAAAGCCAGCGGCCCTCTGGAAAACCACCTCTCTTAACAAGCCCACGTTGAAGAATATCAGTGCATTCCATAAAAAGTCCTATTGCCCGAACTTCCGTGATGATTGCATCAAACACTGGTGGTTTTTCCTTGCGCGATGATAACTCAAGCCACTCCAACATTTTCATGCGGCGGCTCTCGGTTTCCGCATCCGAACTCGTTCGTTCAGTGTCTGAAATGTGCTCGGCAATCTCAATGCAGCACTTCGAATCCAGCGTTTGGTCGATTTTCTTTGGCCTATTTTTGAGCAAAGATTGCAAAGACCGGTGCATTACAAGGTCAGCGTAACGACGGATGGGACTCGTGAAGTGACAATAATCAGTCTTGGCGAGGCCATAATGACCATCGGGAGTAGCCATATAACATGCTCTTTTAAGACTTTTTAGAAGCCCTACCTTTATGGCTGGCTCCTCAAGCGAACCTTTCGCCGAATTAATTAGGTTTTGAATATGCCGCCGATTGGTGAGGTCACCTGGTTCATATCCGTGGGAACGGGCGAGCTCTGCAAACTCCTTCAACTTTTCTGGATCGGGATCTTCATGAACTCGGTAAATCGTCGGACGATTTGAATTCTTAACCATGCGCGCTACCTCTTCATTTGCCACGAGCATGAATTCTTCAATTAATTGATGACTCTCATTATATTCTTCACGCTGATATCCGGTCGGCACACCTTCATCGTCTAGGACTATACTGACTTCAGGCATATCCAAATCGAGCCCACCATTATCGAAGCGACGCCTCCGAAGGAGCGAAGCTAAATCCCACGCCTCGCGAATCTTTTTGCCAAGTTTACCGCCTTTTCCTGGGTTTTCTAAAATCTCTTGAGCCTCCTCGTAAGCATATTTTCGAGGGGTACAAATCACAGCATCACAAAAGTAGGTTTTTACGATTCGTCCTTTGAGATCAAAATCAATAACTACGCACTTGGTAAGTCTATCCTCTTGCGGGACTAACGAACAAATGCCGTTGCTCAGTTCCTCAGGCAACATTGGGATGACACGATCGACAAGATAGGTCGAATTCCCACGCTCACGCGCTTCAAGATCCATAACACTCTCAGGTTTAACGTAGTAGGAAACATCAGCGATATGGACTGCCAGTCGCCAACTATTTTCAGTTTTTTCAACTAATATGGCATCGTCGAAATCCTTCGCTGTTTTTGGATCAATCGTTATGACATCGCGCTTTCGCCAATCTTCGCGACGAGCAATTTCTTCCTCTGATATCACCATCGGGATTTTCTTTGCGGCTTCGACAACATGACTTGGGAAGGTTGCATTAATTCCGTGTTGATGGACGATGGCTTCGACATCCACCCCGGGATCCCCAGGCCAGCCTAGGACCTCGACAAGTTGCCCTTTAGGTATATCCTTAGCGTGTTCCCACTCGGTGATCTCTGCGACCACGAGCTGCCCAGATCTCGCGTCCAGAGTATTCCCAATCTGGATCGATGGTGGTAAGCGTTCGTCATTGGTTTGCACCGACGAAGACTTACCCTTTTTTACAAAAATCCCTGTCACCTTACTTGAGCGGCGTTCAACGACCTCTATTACTCGCGCACGCAAGTCGTTATGTTCTTTGGACGCGGAATTATTTTTTACTAATTTCACTCGAACGATATCGCCGTCGAGGGCAATTCCCATCGAGCGGGGCGAAATGTAAAAACGATCCTGCTCGTCGAAGTCAATTCCAGTGGAAAGATTCTCCCCGTCTGCTTTGTCAGCAAAAAACCACCCATGCCCTCCCGGTGCCGCTTTCACCTTTCCAATTAAGCCCCCGCGACTACGTCCAGCACCACTGACGCTAAAACGCCCCTTTTTTCCCTGAATAATTTCTCCGACCTCAACCAACTCCGTGAGATTTTCACGAAGCTTCTTTCGCATACTTCCAGGCAATTCTAGAGCACGAGCAATCTCGCTCTTGTTACACGGTCGGCCACCCTCCTTACCTAAAAGCGCGATAATACGCCTCTTCATCTCCTCTGGTCTCGACATAGGAATACTTTGGACTACCTCAACGATCTTAACAACTACCGTATCAGAACTTCCCAAAACATATTGGCCACTCACCCCAGCAAATTTATAAATGAGAATCAAAATCCTTCCAAGGATTGTCCCTCAGGGGGCATGAATCGATAATTGTAGGGTAGAAGGAGAAAGGCTTTGGTTGCCAAGCCCCGTAAAATCAATTAATCCTCTTCCACCAATCCACATTACCCACAAAATATCATGAAACACACATCCTCATCTTCGTTTATGCGGCGCGGATTCACGCTCGTTGAGCTACTCGTCGTTATTGCTATCATCGCCGTTCTAGCCTCTCTAGGAATGGTTGGTTATAATAAAGCTCTGCAAACCACAAAAAAGACGGAAGCCACTCAGTGTCTTGGCAAGTTAGTCATGGCTTGTGATGCTTTCTTCGAGGAATATCAGGCTCTTCCGATGGCCACCACTGCCGCCCAGGATTCTGAGCAAGTGACTGACAATCGATTAATGGGACCACTTCTTGGCCAACAAGGTGCCCAAGACGAGAACCCTAAATTTTTAACTTTCTTCACATGGAAACAGGCCAAGGGCAAAGGAAATTCTGCATTTGGTGGACTCGAGCGCACTGAGAACCGTGCCGATCTTCTTGGGCCGTGGAATAACCCTAGCAAGGCAGATCGCTACTACCGCCTTATGTTTAACTATGATTACGACAACCAACTGCGTGAGCCACAGGCCCTTGGAAACGAAATCATCTGGGATCGCCGTGTCATAGCCTACCACATGGGTAAGGATGGGAAAATTGGCGGCAAGAACGATTCCGACAATGTTTACAGCTGGAATAAGAGCAGGTAGCTTCGTTCCAAAAGTTTTTCAAAATCCGGTCATTCCCATTGGGCGTCCGGATTTTTTACATACAAGGAACCAATATTCCGTCTCGCATTCCGTGTATCTTTTTTTTATCTGCCGGAACAATCGTGGCTAGACAACCACCCAAGGAATTCTGTCCGTCCTGGCTTATAAAATAGTAGGGGCAAAGACGAACCCGCCCCACCATCATAAGGATTTCCCCGGTCTCGGGGCTAAAGTAAGGATGCTCAACCAGCTTTGTGTCCTGAAATTCCTGCATAACCCTAGGTTGTGAAGTAAATTCAGCCTGGGCCTCACTGATCGCTGTCCTCCATCTCTCCAACGGTTCGTCATGCCCAATCATTACACCACGCGAACCCCACGCGAGATCGCTGAATCCGCTGACTTTCAGAACGAGGCGCCGATCTTTCTGGCTAAACTCACCCACGTCGTCCCACGAACTTACTTCTAGCCGAGGAATCGCTGCGTGAGGAGGAATCTCAGACGGATCAACGGGCCAGCCATAAGGGATAACTTTCTTCAATATCTGCAAGTGACTTCCTCGCAGTTCTTTTTCCCAAATCTTACGGAGGGATGGGGCCCAGAAAAGAGCAAGCCATAATTTTTCCTCAAAGTGAGGTTTCAATGGTGGAGTAATCTTACCACCCTCTGCCAAGTCTCGAATCGCAGGAATTGATTCCCAGTCGAATAGCTCAAAAAAACGATAACTCTCACGTTGACCAGCCTCCCACTTTTCCGCCTGGCGGACCATAAACTTTCCACCCAGCTCCCCTGCCAGCCAATCCATTTCCGGCCGATAATCGTTTGATTCTTCAGAAACAAGAATATCAGCACCATCCTCAAAAAGGGAAGCAAAACCATCTAGCATTCCCCTTGCCCCACCAAAAATCTCAAACCCCGCTGAAGCATAAGTTTGACTCAGCCACGCCAAGGTCCCGATCCCACCGGGAACCCCATCCAATTCCGAAACAGTAAAACCATCTTCTGTCAAAAGCAAATCGGGGCGAATCACCTTTGGGATTACATTGCGCTGTTCGTTTGATCGCTGATGGTTGATCATCCAGCTAGGTTTCCCAGCATCAAGTAACCTAGCGATCCACTCCGGGCGTCTTCCCTCAGAACTTAACCGATAAAGCTCATCACTCGCGCATTGAAAACGATGCAGAGGATGCCCCAGACGATTAAGCGCTTTTTTTTGGTTTTTGCTCAGCTGAAAAGGTTCGGGCGACCAAATCCATTCACGATTTGCGAAAAAACCCGCTTTTGAGGCGAAAATTTCCAGATCAGCGAGGGTCAAAGTAGGCATCTGAGCGAAAATCTATCAAGTCACAGCAAGGAGGCAACCCCTTGAAAGTTCATCCTTTTCTTGTCGTAATTCACTAGCAGGTAAATTTTCCATTGTCCTTACGGAAATCCCGCGTATGCAAAACCCCGTCGCATGTTTTTTCTCAATAAAATTTTCAAACTCCGGGACAAAGCTAATCCGGAGGAGGAAAAGCCCTTTCTCGATCATCTCGAGGATTTGAGGATTATGGTCACAAGAGTTGTTCTCACTCTTCTCATATCGACCTTGGCCTGTTTCGTTTATAAGGATGAACTCATGTCGGTGATTCGGCGCCCAGTAGAGCAAGTCTGGGTAGAACGACATGAAGCCACCCTGCCCGAAAAAGAAGAAATTTCACTCGACGATTGGGAGAATGCTCTCACCTTCGCAGAGGTCTCCGCCCCCCTCGGCCAATATGATTCAGGAATTGCCGATCGTTGGTGGAAAAGAGCGACAGACAAGCGGACCCGCCGGCTTACCGAAGCCGCTATTCTTTACCGAGCATCCCTTAAGCTTCCCGACGATGCTCGGGAAGATTTTATCAGTTCAATCTCGGATGATAAAAGCGAAGCACGAGAGCTCGCTCTCAAGCTTCTAGTCAGCAAACCCGCGGATAATTTAAACGCCGAGGGGAATCTTCGGCTCATGAGCTCACTCAAGCCGACCGAAACCTTTATGCTTACGATGAAACTTGCTTTCTTCGCTGGCATTATCGTCTCCTTTCCGTTTCTCCTCTATTTCCTGCTTCAATTTATCGTCCCGGGCCTAAAGGAAAAGGAACGTAAGGCTCTTTGGCCAGCTCTTCTCATTGGTTTTGGGCTATTTCTTGGGGGAGTTTTCTTTGCCTATTTCTTTGTTTTACCAAATGTTCTTACCTTCTTTTACGAATGGGGTAAGAGCATGGGGATCTCCAATGACTGGCGCATCGGCTACTACATATCTTTTGCAACCACTTTCGTTCTTATCTTTGGCCTCGCATTTGAACTCCCGGTGGTTGTTATGACCCTGGTCAAGATCGGCCTACTTAGCCACAGCATGATGCGTGAGACCCGATCTTACGCAATCCTCGCTATCTTTGTGATCGCAGCTTTGATCACTCCAACCCCGGACATGATGACCCTCTCGCTCCTTGCAGTTCCCATGGTCATCCTTTACGAAATTTGCATTTGGCTTTCTTACTTCCATGAGAAAAAGATTAAGAAACTTGAAGAAGAGGAAGAAAAAGAGCGAATGGCGCGCCTTCTTTCCTCTTCAGATGATGACCCTGATTTAGATCCCGATCACGATCCATATCATCATGACGAATACCATGATGACCATGATCCAAATTACCATCCTGACCACGAAAACATGGATCTGGCTGGAGAAGATGAGGATGAGGATGAAGAAGATACTGACGACTATATGGATTACCCGGGCGAACATCAGACTCCGAAGGAAGACCCTAATCACGAGTCTCTCCCTGAGGACGATCCTGACTACGACCCCCTCCTTCCTGATGAGGATCTTCCGGATGAGGAAAAAGACCGTAAGTGATTCTGGTAAAGATATCCCTAATCGCCTATTTATAGAAGTATGCAATCAATGACCGGATTCGGTCGTGGTGAACACGCGGATGATGGACTTATCGCCCGGGTTGAAATCGCGACTGTCAACCGCAAGCAGGCTGACATCCATTTCAACCTACCACGCGAACTCACGGGCCTTGAGGCCGATCTCCGCAAATTGGTCCTGATGTTTATTTCCCGCGGCAGAGCGAATGTTTCAATTCATCTCGAGCGGATCTCTGGCTCCGACGATTCGTTCAGCGTAGACCCTGATCGAGTCCTAGCTCTCGAGACGGCCTTAAATGAAATCTCGCAACTCATTGATCGCCAAGTCCAGCTAGGAGCAGCCGACTTCATGAAATATCCAGGAGTCCTAACTTTCGCCCACTCCGGCTGGGATGTTGCAGAGGCCGAAAAAGTAATCCGCCCAGCCCTTGAGACCTCTTTGGAAAATTTGGTTAAGATGCGAAAGGCTGAAGGGGGTGATCTTAAGGCAGATTTTCTCCAACGGCTCATCTCCCTCGAGGCACACGCCAAAATTATAGGCAAGGCAACGCCTAAGGTCGTTGAGCGCCAACGTGAGCTCCTGCACAACCGCTTACGGGAAGCTGAGATTGAAGTCGATCTCAATGACGAACGTCTCCTAAAAGAGGTCGCCCTCTTTGCTGATCGATCTGATATTTCTGAGGAAACAACGAGGCTCGCCTCTCACATCAATCGTTTTCGCGAGTATCTTAATTCCGACGAACCGGTTGGCCGATCGCTCGACTTCCTGTGCCAAGAAATTAACCGGGAGTTTAACACAATCGGCTCGAAAGCAAATGATGCTAATATTGGCCAGAGTGTTGTGGGCGCAAAAACTGAACTCGAGAAAATCCGGGAACAGGTTCAGAATATCGAATAATAAAATGGCACCGCCAGCTTCATCGTTGTCTCCTTTTCTGAAAACAGCTGCCCCCAACCTTCTTTTATTAAGCAAAAAGTCCATCCGAAGCGCTACGCCTCGTAGTCTAGGATTGAAAGCCTCTCAAAGATATCGTGTCCTAAGTCTCAATCTTTATATATTTGTATTTGCTGCGGTGCACCCAAACACTTTGAACTAAACCCAGTAAGAACATACAGATCACCACAAAGGTGCCGGAGTAACTCACTAAAGGCAGAGGAATCCCCGTAATAGGTGTAAGCAAAACACACATTCCAATACTCTCATACATGTGAGCAAAAAAGAGGCCCACAACTCCACCTACGATAATCCTACCCGCCAAATCACGACTGTAAAAAGCAATGAAGAGACATTGGATAAGAAGGAGGGCAAATGTTGCGACCAACAGGAGAGCTCCCCGGAACCCCTGCTCCTCAGCAATAACAGCGAAAATAAAATCGTTGTGAGCCGTCGTCCAGGGAATCAGCTTTTTAGCATGAAGTGATTGCTGCTCTTCCGTTGCTCCAAATCCGGTCCCTTTCCATCCAGCTTTACCTACCGCAGTTGAGACCCAGTAAGCGGCATAAGTTTTATCAGTGTTTTCTACCAATCCTGTTTCGAGCGATTCCAGATAGGTTTCCACCCGCTCCGTTCCCCGCTCCGAGGCAGTCGGCATAACAGCATAGTATGCGATAGGAGCCATCCCAATTGCAATGGCTGCTAAGAAGATCAAATACCGCCATGGAATGCCACTAACGAGCATTATCACTACTGCTACCGGAAGCCACACGAGGGCAGAGCCCATATCACCCAATTTCACGACAAGGAGAAAAGGGATTCCAGTGAGGCTACCAATGAGAAGAACCCTAAAAAAAGGTTCACCAAAAAATCGATGTATTTTAGGCAAATCCTGAGCAAGTGTTGCAATCGCCAAGATTCCGGCTGCGATAGCACTTTGGGCAGGCTGAAAGGTAATAGGCCCCATACTCAAGCGATGCGAAACATCGTTTGCGTCCATCGCTTTAACCGTAAGCGCCAGCCCGACTACGTAAATCGGAACCCCCAGCCAGCGAACCCAGCGATAGTCGACTAGTGAGACACCAAAATAAACGAGTGTCCCAAGACCAATCCACAGTTTCTGACGTCCTGCAAAAAACTCACCACCCGAGATACCGCTAGGCCCTGGCAAGTGACGTGCAGCACTCTCTATGGCAAAGATTCCAAAAACCAAGAGCCCATACATTGTAAGCACGAGGACCCAGTTCATTCCAAGAATTTTCCGGAAAAGAGGTGTCATAGTGAGTTCAAGAACGAAACTACTCAGTTCCCCATTCCAATAACACTCAAAAACATCACTCTTCTAAAGATTGTGGCGAAAAATCGCCCCTCCAAATTAGATTAATCTATAACTAAAATCGAGATTAGTCGAATCAGGGCGTAAGTCGACGACACGATTGAAATGCTAGATGAACAGAAAGCCCAACTTCAAAAAGAGTTCTTTAAATCTTTTGAAGATAGTCGGGAACATCTTGTTTTTGGCTTGAGGGCGGTGCCGTCGCCGAAACAAAAGAAAGAACACCTCCTACTCCAGCCCCATGGGGAGCGTCTAACAACCCCGAACCCTCAGCAATCGGAAAGACGTAAGTTTTACGTTTCCTGGTGATCCGATAGACTTTAAGCCCAATCAGACAAACGGGAATTAATACAGAAAGTCCAATCAGGGTATTCGAAAACCATTGATTTGAGAGAAGTTTATCCCCAAGGCTTGGCTGGTTTGGCAGTGACCTATTTTTTTCGTCCATGACGAAGATTTGCCCCCCTAACAGCGATCCGCCCTCCTTGCTCACAATTTCTTCAAGCCTCTCGAGACCCACCGAAAGCTGAATCGAAAAACTCTCCAGCTGTGAAGCCGAATCAGATTTTTCAAGAGCATCTTCAATCGCGAGGCGAAGAACCGTTTCCCGTTCCTCTAATCTTATGACATCTACTACCCTATTTGAGAAAACAAGCTGAGAACGCCCTGGATTCCCCATAAAATAGAAAACAACTGCTAACGGATTATCCCCGTCGTAATGAGATTCCACGAGCGCCTCAAGACTCTCTTCTTCAGGGATCTCCTGCAAACCATCAAAAAGGTAAAAGTGACAATCAATGATAAAGTCTCTTGCATGACGATTGAGAAAGGTTTCCCTGTCTCGAAATTCTTGGGTCGCAAGCAACTCCTGGGGGTCGACCAAATACCCAACTTCTTTACCCCTAAAATAAGCTGGCAAATACTCCTCTCCGATTGCCTTTGACCATTCCAAGGACTTTGGACCTTCGTCCTGGAGCTGTTGAATCTCCGGATCTAAAACGATCACTTCCTGAGATTCTGAATCGAGAATCTCACGCGCCAGTTTCCCCATCAAACTCGAGCCAGGTATATATTCTCCTGACTCCAATGCTTCTAGCTCCTGATCATCCCACTCTGGAAGTCCGTCTGAGCCATCCTCTTCTACAAGAGAGTCCTTCGATAAGTTTTGAGCAGAAACCAAGTGAAGCATACCCGCTAAAATAAAAGCGAACACCCTGCTCATCCTGCAACCTCCCCTTCATTTCCAGCAAGCAGCTCGGAGGTGTCGATTTTTTCTTTTACAGAACCACTTCCCTTCAGAGTTTGCCCCCTCCTTCCCAATACCTTAATGGGATCCTTTCTTACCCGCCTCCAACCCTTGATCAGAGGGGCTTGCAGTTTTTCAATAACCGCTCCCAGAGCCTTTAAATAATCCCCTTGCAGAAAAAAAGGATGTCCTGCAGAAAGGGCCTCAAAGGTCGAATCTTCATCGAGGTAGGGCATTAGGGCATATCCAAAAGTAATTGACGCACTTTTGGCATTTACGTCAACCAGAATCAAAATTCCGGCTGAATTAGAGCGTTGAGGATCAACATCAACGTAATGGGTCCGATTCAACATCCAAAAACCATACTGCCGCAGACTGTTCAAATCCTCAAAAGCTCCCAAATAAACTGAAACAAACAGCTGAGGGAATTTGGTCTCAAAGTCCTCTAACACCTTCCGCATCGGCTCGCGGTCCTTCATCCGGAAAACTCCAGCAACATCAGAAAACTTTCTCAGCTTTATTTCTTGAGCTCCAAAAACCTCATCCGCGTCGACCATCGAAAAACCACAATGAGGACATGACGATGCCTCTAGGTGAATCTTCTGAACACAGCGTGGACACTTCATAAAACCTGACTGAAATCAGGTAAAAGGAAACGAATCACTACACCAAGCATAATTAGAAGATTTAGTAAGTTTACTATTAGATTTTAATCAAGATTCTCTTATGCCTCGGCCTTTCGTCTTCCCTAATTCCTCAGCTTTTCCCAAGGTTGATTTCGCAACGAAACCCCATCCCATACCCTCAAACAATTGCTTCGCCTGCCATGGCCAAATAATCAAACCGATCCTCCCCTAAGACTTTCTAATAGAATCTTTTAACGCCTCCAATTCAATCTCATCAATCTCAATTAGATTATTTGAGTGAGGAAAGGAACCATTACCCACATCAGCGATATATTCTCGAAAGGCCGTTATTCGCTCTTCCTGTAAGCGACGAAACTCCGCTGAAAAGTCCCGATATGCTTTCGCGTGCCTTGGGACCCGCTCATCATAATCGCCAAGAATATCGTCAGAAAACAAAAACTGAGTATCACAACCAGAACCAGAACCGAGTGACATAAGAAGCAGCGAGGTTTCATTACACAACCAACTCGCAAGCTGGTGGGGAACACACTCAATTTCCGCAGCATAAGCACCGGAGGATTCGAGCTCCTTCATTTTTTGATAAAGCATCTTCCCCTCCTCAACAGTTTTCCCAATTGCCCGATAATTCGTCCACGTAACATGCCGGGGAACGAGACCAAGATGCCCGACAACGGGAATCCCCTCCCTTGCCATCGCCTCAATCATCCATGGACTAGCCGAGCAATAAACCGAGCTCGCTCCCATTTCTAGCGCCTTAAAACCAATCCGGATAGCCTCCTCTTGAGACGTCAAGCCATGCGGAGTTGCGCCAGAAAAAAAACTATTCGGGGCAGCTTCCACCAATCTTGGAAGCTGAGCTTGAGACTCAACCGAATCAAAACTGCAACTCATGAGATCAACTCCAGCTTTTTCGGCGGCAATAGCCTCTTCGGGAGACTTCACATGGATGTGGGTCAGACAACGCTTTCCCTTTAGCTTCTTTAAATCGTAAATTGTAAACTTTTTTCGCGCCCGAATCATGAGGCAGCTACGATATCACCCTCTATCATTCTTTACCAAGCATCACTTGCGCTAATGTATACCTTTCATCCCGGCATGGCAGAAGAATTTCCTGACAAGAACGCGAAGAACCGAATCGCCAAATACAAAACGAATATCTTAAAACTCTAAACATGCTGGAGCCATTCTTTAATTTTGCGACGGTGACAACTACTCTCAGAAACTCGCTTCATACTGCTTAACTAAGTCCGCCGCGCCGACGAACCACCCATTCTGTTGTCAGAAGAATTGCCAGTAACAGAAACACTGGCCAGGTATCCCAAAGAGAGGTCTCTCGGAGTTCGGTCCGCGTCTCATCACCCCTTAAGAACAGGTCAGCAAGGGCGCTTTCCCCTTTAAACACACGTCCGCCTGATATTTTCGCTATGGAATCAAGAAGCGGTTGATTCAGAGTAGTCTCAGAGAGTTCGACGGCACTTCGAGCACCAACCACACGAAAACTTGTGATTACTTCGTCACGAACCTTGACCTCATAAGTCCCTGGCTTCCTAAACGGCCCCGCAAGGCTTTCATGGATCCCGTTTGAATTCTCACGATATTTTAATGGCACCTGCTTTAGCTCACCCGATTCGTGAGTAACCTTCGCGATTAGATTTTTGTCCTCGATTGGATTTAGCTCGCCATCTCGCAAACGTGTCATGATCTGAACCCGATCATCACCAGTGTAGGTCAATTGGTCTGTTCCAAGCCTAATTTTTTCGTTACCGGCACGTAAATTGGGACCGGCGCCCCATCGAACTAATTGCCCCCAAAAACGGTGGTGATAGATATCGCCAACACCTTCACGGAGACGCCAGGTTCGATCTGCTAGCAACATTGCCACTTTACCAGCGCCTGTTTGGCGAGTCACCAGAAGAGCATTCTTAGCTTCCCGCTCACGACGGCGAGCCACCGCAGATAGAGCAGCGTCAAGACTAGCAGCTGAATCGATTTTCTGTTTTTTTTGGTTAGTGGGTTCGGCATAAAGCAAAACCTCAGCAGTAGGCTGAAGACCTTCCACCGGATGTCTCCAGCGAATCGTCGGAAACTGTTTCCATAAACGTTCATTACTGATCTGTCCCTCGACTTGGGCTGTAATGGGGTGGCTACGGCCAATATTAGTAAGCGAGAAACGGAATTCTTCCTCATTCCCATAAAAGGTCCTCCGTGACGCCGCATAAGTTATCGGGATGAGATTACGGGCTACTTCTGACTGAAAAGAATGCGGCATGTATTCCGGGCCAGCCACCAGGACCAAAAGAGCTGCCCTTTCTTTAACGCAACCCTCAAGAATCTCCCACTGATCGTTAGTTAAGGCCTCAGGACCAATGTCACCTACAATAATAACATCAAACTTTCGCCACTCCTCTTCCACTTCGGGTAAGTGTGTTGCATTGGCTTCTCCAAAAGGACGGCTTGCTGATGCTACAACCTTAGGCGGAGCATGTCCCGAAATCCGATCTGGCTCAAGCAACACCGATTGGAGGTGGATTGACTGATCGCGACCATAGAACAAGTTTCGAAGATATCGGAACTCCCAACGTGGATGCCTATCGATTAAGAGGACATTCGTCCGGGCGTCACTGACTACAGTCTGAAATTCCCATTCGTTGTTATTTTCGAAAGTCTCGTCTACTAACCCGCTCAAAACGATACGATATTCTCCAACTCCTCCTTCTTCAGGCGCATGACGAAATTTCACCTCCTCTCGATAATTATCCTGAGGAACAGAAATCTCTTTCGTTTCAAGTTCCTTGTCGCCCGCAAACAGCTGCAGTTTAGCTTTCTTGCCGCGAAATCCATCGAACTTCAAGAGGGCACCTACTCGGATTCGGTCGCCGAGGTAGACAGAATCCGGAGAGCTCACTGAAATGATTGCAGCATCCTTTGGTGGAATATCACTACCCGATGGAATCACAGCAATGGGAGCGTCCAGAATTCCGAATCGGCGAGAAACATCTTCAACGCTTCCTGGTCGATTATGGCGCCCGTCGCTGAGTAATACCACCCCAGCCAACTGATCAGGCGGAACTTGATCAAGAATCGCTTCTAAACCTCCGGCCAAATCGGTCGACTGATCCCAACCTTCGACTTCACTACTATCGTCAAGAAGGGCCCTTCGTGCCGCCCGGACTTCCCGAACCGCTACCTTTCCATCGAGTTCATCGATGAGCCCACTTTTCTCAAGTTTATCGCGAGCAAGCTCTAATCGTGACCTATCTTGACCGTCATCCACTAGATCCATAGAGGCCGAATCATCAATCATTACAATGACTTCGCGTTCGATCTCTCGTTCCACATATCGACTCCAAACCGGCTGCAGAAGAATCCACAAAAGTAAGCCAAGCTCTGCCAAGCGAAGACCTATTAGAAGACGCCCTCTTTCGGGACTGATTGCATTACGCTCGTAACGATAGCTCCAAAAAACTAATTCAGCTCCGAGAGCTCCAATCAAAGGAAGCACCCAAGCTGGCCAAAAAGGGTTTACCTCAAGCCACCGAGCCAAAAGTAAAACCACCCCCCAAAGAACACAGAATATAGTAATAGCACGAATTAGTATTTTCACGCCTCCCCTCCTTTCAGTCCTTTAGTTTTAGCAGCCGACCTTAAAAACGAATCGGGGATCTCATCCCGCTGTTCGAAATCTACTTTAACTTCCTCTCCAGCTTCTCGCGATTTCGAAACCCAGCGAGCTAAAACACCTTCAAGAAAGAATAAAATGAGTGCTGCTATTGCTAAGATTTTCCAAATTTCTTGTCCGAAGCCTTCGCCTCGCAAGGCAGCCAAAATATCTTTGATTGATTTCACCTCGATCAGACTAATTTCTCGCCCGACTAATTTTCGATCATCATCATTCCAGAATTCTAGGCGACTTTCATCTCCCTCACGCTCCACCACAAGAGGAACTTCTTTCTCCCCAAGCATCAAATCTTGCACTGCATCAGGAATACCCACCAAATATTCCCCAGGAATAGCCGAGCCATCAACCTCCAAAAGCTTGCCGCGCCGGCCAAGAGATGCTGCGACATTTCGCTCATCTCCCATTGGGTCCTTCGCGGAAGAGTCCCCTAAAATCACACGCGATTCGTCCTGACCCACCGGAATAAAGACCGAAGCCGGGATCACTTCCTTTATCCCATCTGGTCTCTCCCAAGAAAGAGTGACCCACGCACCACCCCACTCCTCTTCGTAACTCGCTGAAAAAACGACCGGCTTACCAGCCAGAAGTTCAACTTTCGAGCTGCGCCCTTGAACCGCTTCTTCGCCTTCGTAAACAATTTCGTCATCAAGTTTCAGTTGGAACTTATCATCCACCGTCACCTCAAAAACATACTCACCAGATGCTGGAGGAATCAGCGAACCCGTCCAGGTCACGCCAAATCGATCGGCCGGAAACCCCTTTTCAGGCGCACGGCTCTCCCAATTGAAATCAATCGCCGGATCAATACGACTTAAACCTTCACCCCGATTTTCCAGCGAACGATACTCCGCCTTCAAACCGCCACCTCCTGGAAGAGAAAGAGCCGGACTCCAACTCGCCCGCACATTTAAATTTACAGCCTGGCCACCAGCCAACCAGTTTGTCATTTCGTGAACGAAGGGAACAAAACTCGGCCGTGCTGGCAAACTCCCCATTCGTGCGTCGAGAGAAGTTGTGGTTACAAACACACGGCCGTTACCGTAATTTCGAGTTGCCAGGAAAATTTCCCCATCACTATATCGTGCCGCAGCAAGAGCACCCTCTACAAGGTTTGACGATTTTCGATACCCTTCAATTACAGCCTCACCAAGATCTTGGCCCACTTCATCTTTAAAAAGACTTAGAGCCGGATGGTCAAAAGTCCCTGGAGCAGCCTGCACCCCTTTTTCGGGCAACCTCATTTCTCCAAGGTTCAGAGGCATTACCTTTCCGTCCCCCCCTCGCCACGAATTATAATAACTTGGATCCAACTTTGGACCAGCGACTACCCACAAACCACCCCCATTGATAACAAAGTCTGCAATCCGGGTAGCTGCCGATGCCGGAAGGCGGGTCACATCGGCCAAAACAATTACCGCGTCATCTTCAATTTCCTCACGGGTCAATGCCGCAGCATCAATAACCCGGGGATCAACAAACGTTTCTTCTTTCTCAGACACTGGAGCGAGCGCAAGGGAAAGGTAACCACCGGCTCGCTGAAAGAAAGAAGCACCAGCATTCCCTTCAACAATTAAGACAGGCAGAGTCTTTTTTACCCAGACAGCTTTCTCGGCAATATCATCGCCGGAAAGATCATCATTCCCGTCTAGAATGACCTTAATTACCTGCGGACCAGTTTCTGAAAACTGATAGCGATAGTCGAGGACTGAGCTTTCGCCAGAAGCCATCTGCCCTAATCCTTTGGGTTCTAATTCGTTTTCACCTACCGTAACCTTCATCAAGCCAGGTGTGACCACCTCAGTCCCAGTGTTCTCAATCGAGATCCGAATCGCGACCTCTCGATCAGTCCCAACAACATCACGGGAAAGTTCAATCCCAGTAATCGAAACATTACGCAACTTCTCAGGCGGAGCAAACGAACGGAGCAAAAGCCGCGGCTTCGCCCCATCAGGCAACCCCTCCCAAGCATCTCCAAGATTAGCCCATGAGGTAGTGCTATCAAACTGCCAACCGATCCGTTGCAAATCGGTGAATACGACAAGATCCCTGCTACTCCCTCTCCCCTCAGCAAGCGAAAGTGTTGCTACACCTAGGGCGTCGTGTGCACGAAACGCTCCCCCCACTGGCTCAAGTTGTTCTAAAACCTCCAAAACATCAGCTCGATGGGTAAGAGGAGTCCCAGTTTTTAGCTCAGGAGCCGGTCCTCCGAGAACGATAGAAAAAGCCGTCCCTTTCGGTGCACCCTTCACGAAATCCCGAGCTTCCTCAACTGCCCGTTCGAATATTGTCTTCCCATCCTTGCGCAATAACATTGAAGTCGAACCATCGATAACAATCGCTACATCACGGCGTTCGCTGGTTTGATATCGCTCCAAGTTGAGATTTTTTTCCTTCAAGATTAAAAACCCTGCCGCGAGCAATATTAAGATCGCTGATCCACGCATCACCCATTTTCCCTTAACCGAGGAAAGGACAAAAGATCCACCAAAAGCTGCGACACCGAACAAACCTAGCGGCAGGACAAATAACCATGGAATTCCCGAGTTGGGCGGCACAAAAGGCCGAGCGACTGCCAAAACAATTAGGGCAATCAAAAGGCAGCGGGCAATCATTAGCAAAAAATCCTCCCACTCCATTCGTCGGCGACGAGCAGCCACGGTATCAAAAAGAAAGCGCATCGCCCCCCAATCATAAGGTTTCGCAGCCTGACGACGAATCAGATGTAAAATCACGGGGATCAAAACACCCACTAGGCCTGCCAATAAAACTGGATTACGGAAAAGCATGCTACCTTTTCCTCCTTCCCAGATATCGCACCAGAGCTTCTGAGACAGGAGTTTTGGTTGTCACCGGCACGTAATCTGCTCGAAGAGTTCCACACACTGACTCAATCGATGCGATAAACTCCTTTAATTTTTTAAGATAAGCTGCGCGCACCGCCTGAGGATCAATCCTTAACATTTCCTCAACCCCTTCCAAATCATGAAAGCGTTGAAAAGTTTGAAATGGGAAACTCAACTCTTCTTCAGCCAGCAAGTGAAAAACCACCAATTCATGCTGACGATAATCAAAATGATGAAGCGCTTCGACAATCTGCTCTGGCTCATCGAAAAGATCACTGATGATGATGACAAGTCCCCGCCTTGGTATTCGTTCCGCAACCTCATTAAGAACCTTACCTACTCCGGTTTCTTTTCCCGGCTTAGTTTCGTGAAGTTCTTCACAAATCCTTCTAACCTGGCTTGGCCTATTCTCAGCGCGCATTGACGTGCGTAAGGTATCATCAAAGGTGACCAACCCTGAAGCATCGCCTTGCTTAATGAAGAGATAAGATAGCGCAGCAGCAAGATACTGACCATACTCAAACTTTGAGAGTTCCGATTCCTCACCTTTAAAATTCATTGAACCAGAGACGTCCAAAACCATAGTCGCTCTCAAATTGGTCTCCTCAATATACTGCTTAATGACATTGCGATCACTTTTTGCCATCACTCGCCAATCAAGATTTCGCAAATCATCACCAAGTGTATATTCTCGGTGTTCAGCAAATTCAACCGAGACCCCTTTATCAGGGCTAGAGTGACGCCCAGTCAGGGTCCCTTGCTTCCGCGATCTGGAAAGCCACTCAAGACGGCGAAGCGACCCTACTACCTCGGGAGCAAGCAAACGCATGCACTCGGGCATTTTTAAACGATCTGCATCTTCGGCCATTCCTGTCTTGTAAGTGAAGACTAGATCTTAATGTCGGCATCTTTTCCGCCGAGCTCCTCGATAAGACGCTTAATGATGTCGTCACTCTTCACCCCAGCCGCTTCCGCATTAAAGGTCGTAAGGACTCGATGACGTAGTACTGGTAAAGCCACCGCCGCGACATCGACCGTGGTTGCATGAACCCGCCCTCGAAGAACGGCGTGAGCCTTGGCTGCAGAAATTAATGAGATACCAGCGCGAGGACCAGCACCCCAGCCAACCATCTCTTTTACAAACTCAGGCGCTTCGTTGGAGCCCGGACGAGTGGCCCGGGCCAGCCTCGCTGCAAAGTCGATGACATGATCGCCAACTGGAACTCGCTTCACAATATTTTGAAGCTGAATAATTTCAGGTCCAGTCATCAACGGAGAAACTGTTGCTGAGTTTGGACTAGTCACACGTCGAATTATTTCACGTTCCTCCTCGGCATTTGGGTAATCGACAACGATATTAAAGAGAAAACGATCAAGCTGAGCTTCCGGAAGAGGATAAGTCCCTTCTTGCTCAATCGGATTCTGAGTCGCCAGAACGAAAAATGGATCCGGTAGATCTAGCGTCCGCTCGCCCACTGTGACGTGGCCTTCCTGCATTGCCTCCAAAAGAGCTGCCTGTGTCTTGGGAGGAGTCCGGTTAATCTCATCTGCTAGAACCATACTTGCGAAAAGAGGCCCATTCACAAACCGGAATCCGCGATGACCAGTTTCAGGATCAACCTCAAGGACATCAGTTCCGGTAATATCGGCCGGCATTAGGTCAGGAGTGAACTGAATCCGCTTGTATTGAAGGTCAAGTGCTTGGGATACAGTCGAAACCAAAAGTGTCTTAGCCAGCCCAGGCACTCCTACCAGCAGAGCGTGACCACGACAAAACATCGCCATGAGAACCTGCTCAACAACTTCATGCTGTCCCACAATGACTTGGGACAATTCTTCCTTCATCCTCCCATAGCTCGCATGGAGCTTTTCAACGGCAGCTTTATCCTCACTCATGTTAGAAATTGCTTACGGCAAAAAGGTCAATTCTCTTACTTATTTCACAAAAAACTCTCGCAGCAGCCGTGACCCCGTGAAGCCTGGTAGAATTACAGAGAATTCACTCTTTTAGTATCTTCGCCGCCTCCTTCGCGAAATAAGTCAAGATCACATCAGCCCCTGCACGTTTAATTGCGATCAAACTTTCCATCATGACTGACTCTTCACAAATCCATCCTTCAGCCGATGCACTCTTAATCATAAGATACTCTCCACTCACCTGATAAGCCGCTACCGGCAGTGTCGTGTGCTGTCTTACGTCACTGATGATATCAAGATAGGCACCTGCTGGCTTCACCATCACAATATCGGCCCCCTCATCTTGATCTAGCGAAAGCTCACGAAGCGCCTCCCTCCGATTTGACGGATCCATTTGGTAACTCTTTTTATCTCCAGATTTCGGAGCAGACCCTAGCGCCCCCCGAAACGGTCCGTAATAAGCCGAAGCATATTTTGCGGTGTAACTGCAAATCGAAACTTTCTGATAGCCCGCTAAATCTAAGGCCCCCCGCAATGCACCTATCCGACCGTCCATCATATCGCTTGGAGCAATGATGTCAGCCCCAGCCTCTGCTTGGCTCACAGCCTGCTTGCAAAGAATCCCTACAGTTTCATCGTTCAAAATTTCTCCCTCTTCAAGAATTCCATCATGCCCATCTATACTATAAGGATCGAGCGCAACATCCGTCATCACGACAAGCTCAGGGTAAGCCAACTTTAAAGCGCGAATCGCTCGTTGCACTAACCCTTCACGATTAAAGCATTCCTCGCCCCTTTTCGTTTTTAGGGAATGATCAATTGCCGGGAACAATACAACCGCCGTGACTCCAACCGACAAAGCCTCTCCGGCCTCATTTACCATCCCATCCAGTGACCAACGTTTACAACCCGGCATCGATGGAATGACCTCATCCACCTCAAGATCGTGCAAAAACAAAGGGAGGACAAAGTCACCCGGGCACAGCACAGTTTCACGGGTCAACGCTCGCAATCCCGGGCTTTTTCGGTTGCGCCTTGGTCTGATAGGTAAATCCACCTCAGAAGTATAATTTCTAAATTCCAAAATCCGAATCTTAAATTATCTTCCTGCTGTGGCCCACACCCCTTTCAGCGAACTCCTTCAAGCAGATCTAGCAAGTTTAGAAACGAATCTTCGTAATCTTCTCGGTCCGCACCTCTCGAAAAAGGATCACCTTTCACTCCTCAATCTCGCTTGTGGCCGCGGCGACGAAACAGGCGTCCTGGCCAAGCTCCTCTCCGAAAAATCGGAATCGTCCCACCTCCAAGGACTCGATATCCGGGCCGCCGAGATTGACCAGGCCAATTCCCGCTGGAAAGAGGAGCTTCAAAAAGCAGAAGAACAAAACACCTCGGTTGACTTCATCACTCATCGTGGCGACCGACTCCTCGACCTCGCCGAAATTGGGACACCCGATATCGCCTTCCTTCGGCATCAAAATTACTGGAACGACAAACCTGTCTGGACCCGAATCTTTGATCAGGCACTTGAGCGATTAAACGATGATGGATTCCTCGTTATCACTTCCTACTTCGACAAAGAACACGAGCTCGCTACTGAAGCTCTAAAAAATCTAGGTGCCACTCAAATCGGATCCATAATTAACCCCACTTCCCGGACCCTTTCAGACGCACCCGGTAAGTCAGTCGACAAACACCTAGCCATCTTCCAAAAGAAATAGAACCAAGGTTAATCAATCGTGAAACCCTTCTGCGATGACCTCACCCACAGATAGAACAAGATCTAATCTTTCTTTATTCGGAAAAAGATTAGATTCAAAATGGTTCATAACGAAAGCGTAGCTCATCCCGGTCTCTACGTTTGCAAACCCATAACTCCCCCCGGCCCCCGGGTGACCAAAACAATCTTTATCCGGACCTAGTCCAAGCATTACACCAAAACCAAAACAATTTTCGATTCGCTGGATTTCATCTAATCCTTTAATCCTTGGCTTGGTGAGTTCTTCTAAAAAATCTTGACGGAGGACCCAGTCATAGAACTTCGCCAAACCTAGCGCGGAGCCTACTCCTCCCATCGCAGGAAAACCGACTTGCCAAGCTCTGGGCTGATTCATCTCACTTACTCCAGCAAGATCGGAAGGTGACGAAAAGGCCATTCTTGTCAACGACCCCTTTGTCAGGAGTGCCTCGTAAAATGGCTTGGGCTCTCCAGTTTTCGAAAGGCGAGCTGGCACCAACTCAGCCACCCGTCCAAACTCTTCCTCAGGCAAACCAATCCAGAAATCAATCCCTTCTGGCTCGGCAATTTCATCCCTCCAGAACTGGCCCAATGAGCGCCCATCAACCCGACGTACGATCTCATCTGCCAAAAATCCGATTGTCCTTGGATGATAACCATGTTTCCCCACCGCCCATAATGGATCCTGCTTTTCGAGAGAGGTAATGACCGCTTCTCGATCCCAAATCGAAACCTTTTCGTGTAACGCAGCGTAGCCACCTTGGTGTGAAAACATCTCATCGAAGGTCAAATACCCCGTTCTTAATTCTGGCCATATCTGCTCGACTAAAGACTCACCATCCATCCCGACACGATGGAGTGCCATTAGAACACAAACCGCCATCGGACCCTTCGTTGCGGACCAAACCGGGGCAATCGTTCTCTCCGTCCAATCCTTCGTTCGGTGTCGGTCAGAGAAACCTTCATGCCGCGATAACACCTCCTCGCAATCTTTCATGGCGACAAAGGACCAACCAATTTCATCCTTCATAAAAGATCTAACTCCCCTTGAATTTTTTCACTATTCACCTCAATCACTTCACCTAATGAGGTCGATACGATCTGGCACTCAACCATAGATGAATCGACACCAAAAACCTGAGCCAGAGCCCCCTGATAAGCAAGCATCTGCTCGGCATAACGCGTAAGCAAATCAGCAGATGATCTTACTACATCCGTCTTAAAATCAAAAATTGCTATTCGGGATATTTTGCCAGCATCTCGATAAAGGTGCAAGCGATCGACCACGCCACTCATCCATTTATTTTGATAAATCAACTCAAAGGCTTGTTCGCGATAAAGCTCACCTCCATCGTTCTCGAAGATTTTATGAATTCCTTTCTTTTTCAACGAATCCTCTACGATCTTCCCAGCAGCAGAAAACGATTGCGCCGGAATTTCGCCAGGAGACAACCATCCGATTCTTTCGAACAAGCGATGAACTTCAACACCTAATCGTCGACCAGTTCCGCCTCTCTCACCAGCCGCTCCTTTCTCCGAAGAGGGGCTTGTTCGGCTTCTCTTGGCCTTCCCCTCGGGTAATTTTAAAACCCCTCCTCCTTCTGTTTTCTTTGAGCTAGAGACACTCGCGCTCCAATCGGGGTCTGATTCAATTAATTCTAAACCGGTTGACTGTCTAACCAAATTGGCCTGGGTCGCATGCCTTTCTCCGGCTGGTTTTCCTCTTCGTGCCGCAGGCTCCTCGGGCAAGAAGACATAAAGACCACGCTTAGCTCTTGTTAAAGCTACATAGAGCAGACAAAGCGCCTCATATTTTTGCGACTCGGCCCAACGTTCATAAGCGGCCTTTGTTTCCGGATGTGCAAGATAAGCCCATTTACCAGGAACCTGCAGTAGCCAGTCGCCTCCTCGCGCAACTTTAAAATCACCCGCGTTAGGAACCTGTAAACGATCTGGCAATTCTGGCAGCATCACAACATCAAACCCGAGACCCTTTGACTTATGAATCGTCATCACTTGAATCGCAGCGACTCCAGGAGCCTGATTAACCTGCAATCCACGAATCCAATTTGCAGCGGCTCGCGGGCACGCTTCGCCAGTCCGATCAAACTCCGCTAAGGCTGCGATTAAATCTTCTGCTCGGCGACGACCATACAGTTTCAGTCGACCCCACTCCGGAGCCACTAAAGCACTCACAAAACGAGCAAATCCTTCTTCTTGAACCTTACGCAAAACAACATCCCAGCGGCGCCCCCAACCCTCCCCATACTGTTCGAGGGTCTCCATCAATGGTGACATTGCCAGCACTTCGCGACTGTAATCGTTAGCGGGATTTGCCATCCATTCGATAAGATGTTTGATCACCACGCCTACTGCATGATCCGATCCCGGCTCCCTCTGCCCAGCCTCAATCACATCGAAACCCTCTGCCCGAAGTAATTCAGCATACTTTTTCACCTGATCACCCTTTCTTACCAACACGCCACAACTCAACTCCTTCTCTCCGATGCTAAGCCTTCGTAGTTCTGAGACCAAAACACTTTCTTCCTCGTCTTTAGAAACTTCGATCACTTTCGCCTCACCCGTTATATCTGGCTTAGCCGACCCGTGATCTTTCCACTCCCATTTCTCACCAACAGTCTTACCAAAGAGATCTTTAATGAGTGCAAGATTTCCACAAACCGCATTCACCAACTCTAGCACTGCCGGACACGATCGCCAAGACACGTCCATAGGCTCAGTCATCATCCCCCCTTTATACCTATCAAGGACATCATCGAAGAGACTAACATCGCCACCACGCCAAGCGTAGATCCCCTGCTTACGATCGCCTACCACAAAGAAGCTCCCCTCTGGATCAGACACGGCTTCATCAATAAGAGGTTCAAGTCCACACCACTCTGCTCGACTTGTATCCTGAAACTCATCGAGTAACCAGTGATCATACTGGCCATCGAGACGATAATCAATCAGCTCGCGTCGCACCCGAGCCTCTTCACTCTGACTCCATTCACCGAGAAGAGTCTTCACGTCTTCGAAGCTAAGAAGTCCACGCTTACGCAATTGCTCACGGTGCTCGTAATCGACTTGCTTCATTAATTCTCCGATAGCCTCAGTCTTTAAAACCGCACTCGACAACTCGCATCCAATCGCCAATCGGAACAGCTGCTGCCAAAGCTTCCATTGTTCCAGAGAAATGGTAAGCATTTTACGACCGTCTTTCACCTCTACCGGTCCGGGCTCCTCAAGAACATCCAACAAGCGCTTCCCGAAGGCATTCATCGCCAGTGATTTTCCTACAACATGATCACGAAAATTATCCAGCATACCTCCCCACACCTTCCCTTGGGAATCATCACGTAAAGCGGCAATCAATCCATCTTTCTGGTTAAACCAATCATCTTTTTGAGGTAAGTTCGCAAAGACAATGGAATTCCCAAACGCTTCTTTTTGATTCCCCGATTTCCAAATACGATGCCAAGTCTCGATGAACTCCTCCAATGACCGCTGCACTCCCTGTTGACCTCGGCCTAAACTTGTTTTTCGAAAAGCATGGAAAAATTCTTCTCGCTGACGAAAGCCATCCCGCAAAACACTTTTCAAAATTTCTTCTTGAGCCATCTTTAGTCGCTCACCTTCAAGTAAATCAAAGGTTCCGCCAGTTAAACCTAGCTCATACTGAAAACCTCTCACAATCCTTGAAAAGAACCCATCAAGTGTCGTGAATTGAAGTTGAGGCAGAGCTCGGATTACCTTCTCTAGAACGGCAGGTAAATCGATCGATGCGCTAATGTCCTCACACACTGACTTAGCTTCCCTCGGATCTAAACTCCCTTTTGCCAACTTTGTAAGTAGTGAGTCAGCGAACTCTCCCGCTGCTTTTCGAGTAAAAGTCAGTGCCACAATTCGCTCCGGATCCACTCCCTCTTTCCCAATCTTTCCAATGACCCGATTTCCTAATTGATACGTCTTCCCCGATCCTGCCGAGGCTAGAATCAAAAGGTTTTTTGCTAAGATCTCTTTCACGCTAGACCTCCATTCTCGGCAAAAGCTTCGGCAAACTCACGACCATACGCAAGATCTTCAAAGTCATCGTAAGTAACCTTCTCAGCAGGAGGCCAAAAAATCTCTTTCTGAACTTGCCCAACAATCCACTCCGCACATTGACGGGCCGATTGTTTCTCCTCCTCACCAAAATCAACCCATGGCGTAATTTTCACATTCGCCTCATCTTGTCCCAAGGCAAAGTATCCAATCTCGTCGACTTGACCAAAGGCGTCAGCATAAAAAGGTAATTGTAAATTAGTCCAAATCGCGCCGCCTGGCGCCGTTACTTCTTCACCTCTTAAATGTGCAGGGGGATTAACCCGATACATACGCTGATGTTCACGGACCACATCTTTGGCCTCCTTGCTACTCTTATAATCAAGAACCCGCACCCTGCCATCGTCGTGTTGCTCAATCCGATCAATCTGGCCGCTAACAACCACCCCCGCGATTTTCAATTCAAAATCTTTCTCTACTTCAACAATCCGCCATCCTTCAGCCCGGATCTTGGCCTGCTCTACGGCGAACCATCCTAGCCGCAAACGCATAGATTCAACCTGCAGGGAAACGGCCAAAGGTCGATCTTCCCCAAAGTTTCGAGACACAATTCCATCAAGAAATTCTTTGAGATTTTCACTAATCTCCGCCGCATCAGCCGAATCCCGCAAAACCTCATTTCTCCCCCAACTTTCTAGCACCTCATGAATAACATTACCGAAATCTCGATGATTCCACTCCGCGCGCTCGGGCTCCGGTTTATTCATACCTAAAACCCGCTGTAAATAATAACGAAATGGACAAGCTAGATATTTAGAAAATGCCGTTACTGACATCCTCTCCTTCGGCGGTTTTTTACGCGGATTCCATTTCCAATGAGGCTCCAAATCCCATGCCACTCCTGAATCGGGGGGCTCCACTTCGGCAAAAAGCTTTTCGACAGCTTGTGCTAGTGACTCACCTTTCGCAGTCAAAAGGAGTCGAGATGGCATCAAAACATCACCTCCTTGCGACGATTTCCCAACGATTAAATCTACTCGCCCATCTTCCCGACGCATCTCGAGAAGAGCATACAAGAGATAAGCATCTCTTGCTGCCCGACTTTCCTCACGAGGCAAACCCAGCACTTCGCGCGCGCTTTCTGGCAACCATGTATCGCTACTCGCTCTCCCCGGCACACAGCCTTCGTTCATCCCACAGACGACTAAGTGCCTCCCTGGATCATGGAGCAATTCCAACCATCCCTGCACATCCAACACTCTCTCGTCTGGAGCCTGCTCCGGAAGCGGCCCAAGGTCTTGCAACAAGAGTTCAATCCAAAAGACGGGAGGTCGCTTCACCTCCTGAGCCGCCCCCACCGTCTTATCGAGCCACTCTAGTAACCCCGCCTCATCATTCCGGTCAATTCGCCCCGCCAAGGAGCGCATCCCTTTATGGAAGCCTTGATTCAGGAATTTCTTTCGAAGGGCTTCGAAATCAAGCATCACCTTTTCGGCCACAACCGCTAATTTAACTTGATGCTCCAGTCTCTTTCCCTTGCTCTCGGTATTTACGCGCTTCAAAGAAGCAAAGATCAGCTCACGCGCACGGGAAACATCGGAAAGATCTCGGACAAGGTGGGAATCGAGTAGAGAGGAAAGAGCCTCAACTTGCTGAGAACGAATACCCTCGACCAAAGATGCTCCTTGATCAAAAGCCAACATATCAACGACTTCTTTTACTCCTGGATTTTGCAGGTAACGCCTCCAGCTGCTCAACCATCCCACAAGCGACGAAGGAAGCGAAGCCCCAGGGTCATGAATCACCCATCCCGCTTGTGCAAATGATCTCACTAGCTCTGCCGCGACTTGTTCATCAGCCGTGCCTAACCCAATATTAATACATTCCGATTCAGCTTCGACTACTTTGGCAACGGCTAAAGTAGCCTGCTGTCCTGGGTCGCCAGTTAAGAATACGCCTCCTGATTTTGGCCACTGAATCTCTTGCCTATTCCACTCCAAACCAGGGCGACCCCATTCATCCACTCTTGGATCCGGGACAAGGACATTTACCATGATCTTAATCTTTTCAAAAAATCGAGTCAACACAGGCGGAAGATCCAACACTCCAGCGACCACAACTCTTGAAATGCCTTCCGGAAGCTCCAAATCGCCCGATGCCAGTCGGATCGATTTACTCTCGTATCCCCAATTCTTTAGATGGGTTTCCACCTCTCTTTCCAACCTCGCTAACTGCTCCCAACGATCATGCTCAAGCGCACTCACCCGACGAGCAGCCTCACTCAACATTAAACCATTTTCCTGAAGACTTTTACGGAGTTCGACAAAGGCTTTCGCTAGCCCCAAGCCCCAACCAGGTCCGTCACTCGCTGGCGATTCCGGGAAAATCGCTTCGTAATTCGCCCAGTCTTTCACACTTTCAAGTGCTTCAGTCCAAGCGAGAACCTCCACCGAATCGGCGGCAGCATCGTCTATTTGTAAAAGAGTTCCAGTTGTGGCAACCCGCGGAGCAAGAAGAGCACCACGCTCCGCCAAACCCTGCCTCAATCGCCGACCACTCTCGGCCGTGGGCACAAGAATAAGAAATTCCGTCAATTCTTCCTTCTTTTCTAAAAGCCAATCGACAACCGCAGTTCCATATGGCTTCGAAAAGAGGAAAGAAGTAATCTCCGCAGGCATGACAGAACCATCCTCTATCGCTTAGCTGGGTCCAATCTCAATCCTTCGCCAAGTGAAAAAAATCTCCTCGAAACCTTGATGCAACACTGGCAATCTTCGTCCCATGGCAGATGAATCTTTGGTTTGCGCTGAGTCCTATCAGCAACAGCAAAGCCCAATTGCCCTCCAGTAAATTCAACAACTAGCTACAAACGCCACAATTCAATATTCGAAAGATCGTCTACGCAATCACTGAAGTTTCGCGACAACCGAACTAACAGTTAATTGTAAATCTTGTCTATCGAAGCCTCTGCGCGTAAGTCACCGGAGTTCTTTCATCACAAGTTTCTCAATCCATGCCCACCCAAATCGGTCTCATCTCACTCGGCTGCGCAAAGAATCTCATCGACTCCGAGATCATGCTCGGTCATCTGCAAGATGAAGGGATGACGCTTGTTCCGGACCCGGAGCTCGCCGATGCGCTTATAATAAACACCTGTTCCTTCATCGATGTTGCGAAAGATGAATCGGTTGGGACAATTATTGAAGCCGTTAACGCGCGGCAAGAAGACCCAGCACGCGAAAAACAAAAAATTATCGTTGCAGGCTGTCTTTCTCAACGATTTCAAAAAGACCTTCCCGGTCTTCTTCCAGAAGTTGACGCCTTCATTGGTCTAGATCAGGTGACCGACGTTGCCTCTATTGTGAGAAAAACCCTCAACCGAGATCTTGAAGAAGACGGCTCTCTTGACACGGTCACCGAAAAATCACGCTACATCCCAGACTACACCACGCCGCGGTTCCGTCTCACCCCGCAACACATGGCCTATATTAAGATCGCTGAAGGCTGCAACCACACTTGCGCTTTCTGTATAATCCCCAAAATCCGTGGCCAGCATCGCTCTCGCACTGAAGAATCCATCGTTCGAGAAGCGAAAGGCTTAATCGCCCAAGGTGTGAAAGAAGTTAATCTAATCTCCCAAGACACTACCTACTTTGGGATGGATAAGTGGCAGGGTCTTGGCAACCGACCGAAGCCAACGTCCGGAGTCGATTCCACCCGAGGCGAATCTCTCTCAACTCTTCTTCGTGCCCTAAACGATCTTGAAGGCGATTTCTGGATCCGTCTCCTCTATACCCATCCTGCCCATTGGTCTGACGAACTGATTCAAACGATTGCAGAGTGCCCAAAAATCGCTCGCTATGTTGATATCCCACTTCAGCACATCTCCGACCACATGCTTAATAAGATGAATCGGAAAACCGATGGAAAATACATTCGTGATCTTTTAAAAAGAATGCGCGATGGAATCCCCGACCTTTCCATAAGGACTACTTTCATCACTGGCTTTCCAGAGGAAACCGACGACGATCATCAAGAGCTTTTAGAATTTATAAAAGACTTCAAATTCGAGCGTTGCGGCATCTTCCAATACTCAAAGGAAGAAGGGACCCGCGCCCATAAAATGGAAGGGCACGTTCACCACGCAACCAAGAAAAAGCGCCATCGCGAGCTCAGCTCAGCTATCGATGAGGTGGCCGGAGAAATCAACGAGGCCCAGCTGGGCAAGAAAAAGCGCGTCCTTGTGGAAGAGGAAGGAATCGCGCGTTCAATGTGGGACGCTCCAGACATCGATGGGCGGATCTTCGTTCCTATTGACTCAAGAGTTGGCGAATTCCTTGAAGTCGAGATCAAAGATCACCGTGGCTACGATCTTGTTGCCAAATAAGTTACACATCTTTGTAGGACTTAACCACGAGTTCACTGAGGAACTTATCCGGATCATTCACCGCCGTCTCGGTCAGAACAAATTCTGCCTGTCCCGTATTTTTTTGGATGAGTTTTAAGCCAAATTGGTAATCCTTAAAGTGCTGTCGGGCGACCTGAAAGACACTCCGTGCCTGTTCACCAGCCATCTTCACGAGCTTCGCAACCGCCTCGTCAGTAAGCTTGATCACAACGCCATGCTTCACCTTAAACTCACGGATGAAAGCCTCCACTTCTTGGCGAGCCTTTTCCACCACTAGTTCCTGTCCCAACTCCCGGTAATCACCGAGATGCTTTTCTCGATTCTCTATTAAATCGTCATCTAATACGAGTTCGGTCACCGAGGTTCCTGGAAGCTCATATTTAAAATCGCGCAAGATACGCTCACCAACCGTCATCAGGCCACGGGCACCCGTTTTTTCATCTGCCGCCATTTCAGCGATCTTGGTGATCCCGGAATCCTTCACCTTTAGATCGATCCCATAAGCCTCAAACTCGCGCTCATACTGACGCAAAAGACTTCCCTCAGAATACTTTAAAATGGCCTCTAAATCGTTAGCCTCTAGGTGTTCGCAAACCACACGAACAGGAATCCGCCCAATAAATTCAGCTTCAAATCCAAAATCTATGTAGTCCTGAGTCGTGACATGCTTGAACAGTTCGTTATCCATCATCGGCTCAGCCTGTTCTGTCGAAAATCCGATTTGCGCGGCTTGGCTTCGCTTTCGAACGATCTTTTCAAGCCCAGAAAATGCACCGCTAACGATGAACAAAATGTGTTTGGTATTAATGCTATCTTTGTTCGTTTTACCATTCTGCATGTCCATCATTGCCATCATTTGACCCCGCATATCTTGAGGATTCCGCAGCGGAACTTCGGTTTCCTCCATCAACTTCAAGAGAGTCGTCTGGACCCCTCGCCCGCTCACATCTCGGCCGATCATTCCTCCACCTCCACTTGAAGCCAACTTGTCCACTTCATCGATATAGATAATTCCATACTCGGCCAAAGAAACATCACCATTCGCTTTGGAAACCAATTCACGAACGAGGTCATCGACATCCCCCCCAACATAACCAGTTTCAGAAAACTTGGTTGCGTCCGCCTTTACAAAAGGAACACCAATTAATTCGGCGATATGCTTCACCAGATAGGTTTTCCCAACTCCTGTCGGACCCACAACCATAACGTTTTGTTTTTGCAGTTCGAGCTTCTCACCCTCCTCCTCTTGTAATTTGAGGGTCTTAACGTGATTATAGTGATCGCAAACCGCGATCGAGAGAGCCTTCTTAGCCTCATCCTGACGAATCACAAAACGGTCAAGATGCGCCTTAATATCGCGTGGCAGGAGATCAAATTCGAAAATATCGTCCATCTCTGGCTCCACAAAACTTTCTTCAGCACCCTCCGTTTCGTTGGTAAATGTTGAAGAATCCGCACCAGAAAACGAAAACCCTCCTTTCCCTAATTGGCCAAACATCCCTTCGAGAGTTTTCTTAATTTCCTCGGGATCAGGATAATTTGGTTCCTTAGGTCCGCCTTTATCATCATCGCTCATAGGTGCAATATCGGCAGCAATAGAATCGGGGCAAGGGTGAATTTTAAGACTCTATTTGCCCGGTCCTCCAATTACTCCTTCATCGAAACCAAATAGGAGATGAGGTGATTAAACTCATCAACCGTAATCGTTGAAGCGAGCCCGGTAGGCATCATAGATTGTGGTTGATGATCCCGTTTAGCAATCATGTCTTCCCTTAGCTGCGTCACGATGCCTGCAATATTTCGAATATCGATCACACCATCTTCCTCGCGAGTCACGAAACCCATATGGGCTGTTTTGTCCTTCATTGTAATGAGTTCCGTTTGGAATCCCTGCGCGACCACTGCGTTAGGATCGAGAATAGATTGAATTAGATAATCTTTAGTAAACTTGCTGCCGGCAGACCCGAGATATGGCCCCTTTTGAACTGCTTTTTGATCGACTGCATGACAAGCAATACAACCCTGGCGAGTGTAGATTTTCTCGCCCATGGTCGCATCTCCGGTAGATGCCATCGCCAACTTAGTGATTTCTGCAGGTTTGAGATTAGCCAGTTTTTTTCCAGCACTTGCTTTGGCCGACGCGATCAGTCTCTTGGCACGTTCCGCAGCTTCAATTAAGGTATCGTTGTCGCTATCGATAGCATTTTCTATCTGCCTATCAAACCCAGGCAAAAGAAGATCAGCAAGAGCAAGAAACAAGCCCTCCTCTCGGGGATTCTTTTGGATCATATTGAGAATGGGTGTCTTTTGATTTTCTTTGATAAGGGGGCTTTGCGTGAAAATCAGGAGAGTTCTCCAAGCAACTCTACTTTCCGATTTGCTACCCTTGGCTGCTACTTTACGAAGGACTTTCGTGGAAAGAATGAGAGCCGGCTGGTTCACAAAATCATTCAGCTCAAGCTCCACTTCAGCAGGCTTGACACCCTGATCAAGCCACGTCCCGAGGATCTCTACTTGATTTGCAACGGTCTTTCCCTCGAGACGCCCCAGTGCTCGATAGGCAGACACTCTTTCCTCCCAGAGCCGCCTCTTATCCTTGGCAGCACCAGTCAAGATTCTAATTTGCGATTCATCAGGAGTGGGTGTCGCAAGTGCAATGACAAAAGGATCCTGTTTACCCAAGCTAAGGTCAGAAACCGGCACACGATTGATTCCAAGAATACCGAGCATTTTCGACTGATCGGTTTTAGCCAGTTGATTGAAAACACTCTCAAGTGCCGCTTTAATATTAGGAGTCTCCTCCCAAGTCTCAGGTGCGAAATAAGGACCGCGATCATCCGGACGGGTTCCCCACCAGGCTTTGAGATCCCACTCTGCTTCACGATGAAAAAGTCGAGCAAGAATCTCAATGAGCCCCAGTCGCTCGCTTCCCTTGGATTGTTGTAAACTAGCTGCAATCCCAGAAATAACCTCTGGTCGATGAAGTCGCATCAAAGCGAGACGTGCTGTTTTCCGATTCACATGGGACAGAAGGCTTTCCACATCGCCAATCTTCACCAGTGCACCAACAGCAGTGTTTTGAATGCGTGGATCCTGAGCTTCAGTCACCGCCTTAAGGATTTGCGCGGTCGCATTTTTTGCTGGATTACCAGTCCTCATCAGAAACACCACAGCCTGCAGGCGAGTTCGCTCATCGCCAGATTGAAGAACTCTCTCAACCAAACTAAGGGTATCACTAGAAATCGCTCCACTTAGATCACCAGCAGCCCGGGTAAGATACTGCTGAATCTCCTTAAGATCCTTCCAGTCCTTTGCAAAGATCTGAAGAAATTGATCTGCAGTCATCCCCTTCATTTGGGAAAGAGTGAAAATTGCGGCGATTCGAGATTCGATGCTCAAACGGGAATCCTTAATAAAATTAATGAGAGGCTTTATTGATCCAGTCCCAGCTCTAGCCAAGAGCACACGCTGAATCTCAAGCCTTCGCACGGCTGAAGGGCTCTTAAGTTGCGAAACTAGTTCAGAGGTCGACATCCCTTTCAGCGTTGGGAAGGGCTGACCCTTTAGGCCTTTTTTGGTGAGCTTCTGCACCATCCCCACCTTCTTTCCTTTACCTGCAAACTTGAATCTACCACCCCGCCAATCACAGACAAAAAGATTACCGGATCCATCGACATCAATATCAATCGCCCGGGGGAGATTCATGTAAACGCTCTCCTTAAGTGAGTAGCTCGCTCCTTTTTCGGAAACCTTGTCATTGTATATCTTTCCAGTAGTCCAATCACAGGTCAGAAGAAGCTCATCGTGTCCAGGCTCCGCCAAATAAAGAGCACCCGTTCCACTTCCCCCACCTAAATCGAGGATTGGCTTTACAGCCTCATCGGTAAAATTCTTGTAAAGACGCGGGTATCCATGCTCCGAACCATTAGTGAGGTGATGCACACGGATATTCCATCCCTTTCCATCGTTGGTGTTATCTCTTGTGAAGAGGTCGAGTTTTGGGCTGATCGCAATGTCGCAAATGTTGCGCGTGTGATAAGAGTAAATTTCGAGGTCACTCCCATCAGGTCTAACCCGAGCCACTCCACCACCACGCAAAGTCACCACTTTACCATCAGCTCCCTTTGTCGCCTCCATCCCGAAATCACCCACTGCAATGTAAAGCCATCCATCAATACCCATCCGGCACCCATTTGTAGTGTGATCGGAGCCCCGAGGATGCCTTAAGCCAAACCCAATATTTTCAAGTAGAACCTTATGCTCGTCTGCAATTCCGTCACCCGTCGTATCGCGAAAGGAACTTAAAAAAGGTGGATGAATTAGATAGAGGGTGTCCTTAACGAAGTGCCCACCACGCGGGCTATCAACATTGGGAACATAGTCCTTAAATTGATCAGCTTTACCGTCACCATTTGTATCACGGCAAGAAACAATCTTTCCCATATTCTTTTCCTTACCGAGAGAACCGTTTTTATCGACTGAAACATAAACAGTCCCATCAGCCGCAGCAGTAAGAGCAGTCGGGTAGTCAACCTCGAAAGGCTCAGCCCAATTTGAAATTTCATAACCATCGGGAAGAGCAAAAGCTGGAGCAGACAGCAAAAGGAAAACGAGGAGTTTTTTCATAAGATTTTAGGCGCAGCTCATGCGCGATAGCCAGATTGTTCCTTCCAATCGCCTCTTGATCAAATCATTCTTTGCTCATGCGCAAAGCCTTCCTCCTCGGAGCCGGACTCGGAACCCGGCTCCAACCGCTGACCAAAACTCTTCCAAAGCCACTCATCCCATTTGCCAACCGCCCCCTGATCACCCACGCTCTTGACCATTGCCTCCAAGCCGGGATCACCGACTTCGCCATCAACACGCACCATCTACACGAGACTTGGGACAGGTTCTTTCCGAACGGAAAATATCGAGGTGCTAATCTCACCTTTTTCCATGAGCCACAACTCCTAGAAACTGGCGGTGGAATTAAAAATATCGCCGATTGGATCAAGGGTGACCCTGTCTTGGTTTACAATGGTGATATCATCACCGATTTGTCGATTGATCGCCTCATGACGGGTCATATGGCCTCTAACAACACCGCAACTTTGGCAGTGCGAGATCATGGACCGGATTTACGGATAACCGCAGAGGGTCACCGCGTGACAGATGTCCGTGGCTTAATTCATCAACGGCAGGGAACCCATCAGTTTACAGGGATTTACGTGATCGACCCCGAAATCCTCGACCTAATTCCGCCAAACGAAAAAATTTCTATCATTCCAGCCTTCGTAGAACTGATCAAACAAGGCGAACTGGGAGCATATCACGTAAAGGGCCATCCAAAGTGGCTGGACCTCGGGACGCGTGAAACATATCTGGAGGCAAGTCTTGCTATTACCCCCAAAGTATCGAAGGAAGCTCACATATCTGACACAGCTAACATTCAAAATTCATGGGTCGCTCAGAACGTCATCGTCGAGTCAGGCGCCATTATCAAGGACAGCATCCTTTGGCCGGGAACTCATGTTTTGCAGGATGCGGAATTGACAAATTGCATCGTTCACAGCAATTCCCCAACATCGGGCGTGCATAAGAGCGCCGATCTCTAAAATTCCGCTTTACTAAAGATGCCTGCCGACACCTTGCTCACAGCCGTTCGAGCCCACCTAGATCTCGCGCCAACCCACCGCGTCCTCATGGAGCCAATCCAAAAAGGTGCTTCTGGTCGGACCATCATTCGAATCAGCCCAGATGATTATCCAAGTTTTATTGGAGTTCACTACACTCTCGAACGATCAGATAACGCCAACTTTCTGCCTGTTGCTGAATTCCTAAAGGAGGCAGGCCTAAATATCCCGGACGTCCTTTACGATAACACCCGACGCCAGGTAGCGCTCATCGAGGATCTAGGCGATCAGGACCTCCTCAGCCTCAAGGATAGTCCGTTCGAGAAGCGCGAGCCCTACTACCGCTCCGCTTTCGAGCAACTAGACAAGCTTCTCTACACTCGTCCACCCAAAGACTTTGAACTTCAACCTACCTTCGATGAGCCTCTGTATCGTTGGGAGCAGGAATATTTCTTTGAGCACTTTATTGAAACTCATCTCGGCAAGGATTCATCGGCGTTGTCTGAAAACCCTATCCTGCAAGGTCTGGCCAAACGACTCGGCGCTACAGCACCTCACATGGTGCATCGCGATTTCCAGTCACAAAATCTCATGCTCAATAGCGGAACCACCTACCTGATCGATTTTCAAGGGCTACGCATGGGACGTCAGGAATATGACCTCGCCTCCCTACTTTACGACCCCTATATGAATCACTCGCTCGAAGATCGTCGAAAGCTCCTCGAGCTCTGGGAAGAGATTTGCGAGGAAGAGCCTATTCAACCTATTCTTAAAGACTGCGCAGCCCAGAGGCTTATGCAGGCGCTGGGAGCCTTTTCCAACATTGGCCACAACGAGAATGACGAATGGTATCTTGCTCAAATTCCTGCTGCCGTTGGCTTCCTCAAAGAGGTTATCGATGACACCCCATTGGAAGACGCACTCGGTCCTTTCCTCGACTAGAGGTAATAATCGTGCTAGATCTCTGCCATAATTATGCCACCTCTTCGGCCGCCTCTGTCATTCCTTCTTCCGCTTATCGCAGGGGGAGGATTGCTGACCGAATTACCAGAAATCGCCGCCCTTGCCCGCATTGAACTGTCCTCCTTCCTCTTTCCCGAGCGATTTAAAAAAGATTATTCATTTGTGGACCGGAGTGAGTCCAAGAAATTTCAACTGACCTGCCTAGACTTCACGCCCGATCCTGAGGCTAATCTTAACATTAAGAGCTACTTACTCGATCAGGAATCTTTAGATATCATGGGACCCGACGGGGGCAGCTCCATCGAATGGGCACAATTTCTCGCTCAAACACGACTTGATGATGATCGTCTTACCGTCATCACTTCGTCTCTCTCTTGGGACGATGCCTCCGAGCTGGCTATTCTTGCATTACAAGGACAAGTTGACAAAACCCCCTCCTTGGTAATTGGTCTTCAGGCAGAATTTATCAACTCTGAAGCCCCGCTTCCGGAATACCTCAAACCCTCCGCTATTCCACTCAAAATTCCCGCTGGATTTGATCTACCCAAAATTGACTACATCCGGCGCCCTTCTTCGATTAACTCCAATTCTTTTGGAATCTCCGAAATAAGAGGCCTGAAATTAGAATCTGACGGAGATCAAACACTCGTTCCAATGCTCGTTCGCTGGGATAATCACATTCTACCGAGTCTCACTCTTGCCAGTATTCTTAAATCTCACCGTCTAAACTCCGCAGAACTTATTTTAGAAAAAGACGGCTACCTGCGCCTAGGGATCGAAGGCACTATTTTAAAACTAGACCAGAAAGGGCAAGCCGCTCTTCCAAACGATGAACAAGTGCAAAAATCCGCTTCAATTCTTCAAATCTACCCTGAACAAGCTGAAACCTATAAGATCATCACTCCTTCCAGCACCCCAAAGTCAACTTACGGCCTAGAAGGTCAAATTAGGCAGGCGCTCTCCCAAAAAGCCGTTCACAAACACACCTACAAACGCTGGCCATTATCTTTTGAACTCGCCCTACTCGTAACTTTCGTTTCGCTTCTCCATATCCGGAGGATATGGATCGAACCTTTGATACTCGTTTGCGTGATCGGAGGATCAGTCCTAGCAGGAAAATGGATGCTCCTCTCGCCCCTAGTATTGATCACTATTATCTTCCACCTCTGCCCGAGAAACGCCTCCCCTCTACAGAAACACTGAAGATTCTCCTTTCCTCTTCCCCCGGAACCGCGAAAACGTTACTTCTTTGCCATGCGTGACGACGTGAAGCAATTGCTCGCCCTTCAGAACACCGATCAAAAAATCCAGGCACTGGAAGCGGAGCTCGTTCGAATCCCTCAACTGCAGGAAGCCGCCAAGGATCGCCTCGCCAATAACACTCAAGCCCTAGCCACCGCCAAATCAAATTTTCAAGCCAACGAAATCGAAATTAAGAATGTCGAACTCGATGTTGGCACTCGAAAAAACACAATTGATCGCCTCAAGAACCAGCAATTTGAGACAAAGAAAAATGACGAATATACTAAGCTAGGCGAAGAAGTAGTTCGTTACGAAAACGAAGTCGATGAGCTTGAGACCCGTGAGCTTGAGCTGATGGAGACAGCCGATGACCTCCGATCGAGGATCACTGACGCCGAACAAAACCTAGCCAAGACTCAAGGACTAGTGGATGAAGAAATAGCGGAACTTCAAGCGCGCCTTGATGACCGCAAAGCTGGGCTAACGGACACCAAAACAACTCGCGAAAGCCTCGTCACCCAGATCGATGACGAAGATCTTCTCGATACTTATAATCGGCTTTATAACAAAAGAGAAAGCCATGCTGTTGTTCGGGTCACTAGCGAGCGGAGCTGCACCTCCTGCCACGTCCAGGTCACACCTGCAACCTACGCGCTCGCGCAGTCCGGAGCTGCTATCGCCCACTGTGACAACTGTAGCGCCATTCTTTTCCCTTGAGTCACAGTAGATCTCAATGGGTTTAGTCTAGAGCTTTCTCTGGATCGCGTGAGTCAGCCTTCCTTCGTCTTCTTAGAGAGAAAAATCAAAAAAAACCAAAGGAAGACCGCGATCAAGCCGCTTACCGCGAACCAATCACCAAAAGCTGCGTAAAGCGTAATCTCACCCTCCGAAGGAATATAAACGGTGGCTAATAAGTATCCGCGATGGAAGTAACTTCCATTCTCATTTGCAAGGTGGCGCGTCTTTTTAGTGTAAGGATCGACCAGCGAACCAGCTAAGGTAACGACCCCGGTAACACCGCGATTAGCACATCGAACCGTCGGTCGCCGCAGTTCGATACTACGAAACAGGGCATTCCGGAAATGTTGCACAGACCCCTCGCTTTCCTGAAACCATCCGTCATTCGTAATATTCACCAAAAGCTGGGGCCCATTACGCACAAACTTTCGGGTCAATCGAGGTACAGTATCTTCAAAGCAGACCGAAGGAATTACACCAATCGATTGGCCTCCAATTTCTGCCTCCAAAGGTTCAAAAACATCACCACGGCTCAATCCTTTTCCAAATTCCACACCCGTTGTTCGAAAATATAAGTCATGCAAAAATGGTAGATCTGGAATGAACTCACCAAGGATGACAAGATGATTCTTCCGGTAAGTCTGCCTCACCCCTTTTCCATCATCCATAATTAGAGAGTTGAAGACATCCACCTCTGGATCAACCGCCGTTTCACCCCACACTTCATTCATCCCAAGCACGAAGGTAAAATCTCCTAAGCTGTGAATATATTCAAAAACACTCTCAACTTTCGGCCCTCCTACTATTGACCCGTTTTCCTTTCCATGAAGAACGGCGGGCAAACATGCTTCCGGCCAAATCACAAGATCAGGCATCCTGATCCCTACGATTTCCTTATCCGATTCGGTCTCTCGCACAGCTTTTGCAGCTTCGCGGAAAACCTCTTCCATACCCTCTGTCGTCAAATCCTCAAAACCTCCTACGATTTTTGAGGGCTCCCATAAAATCTTGTCGGCAAACTGCGGAATATCCTGTTGCACCATCAAAACACGACCTTCGATCTTTGGCTCATTTGTAACCGAAGAAAGCCGAATAGTACCCCAAGTAAACGCCAACATAATCACCAACAGCGCGGTCGCGAAATCCCAATGAAAAAACTTCACCTCATTTGCTCGAAACTGTTGGTGAAAACGCCGCGCCGTCTGCACCGCCACTGCGCTAAAAAAGACCGGTAGGAATGAAAGCCCGATCACTCCAACATATTCAGCGTTCTGCGCCAGAATTAGATTTTTGGCAAACGTCACGCCTAGGCCATTCCAACCAAACCCCGTCATGAGCCAACCTCGCACCCACTCAAGCCCACACCAAAACCCTCCAAGCAAAGTAGCATAACCAAGGCTACGCAAACTTTGGTGCGCCCGATCACGAATCGTCTTAGCTCTCTCATACTTCACCCGCCAAGGATTAACTGAACCTGCGGCAAAGGCCCCAAATAACCCAAAGTAAGCGGAAAGATAAGCTGACAAGGCCAAAGCTCCTGGCCAAGTCACTGTCCCAAGCCATTTGAGATTGATCACCCAGAACCCCATGCCAGCTAACCAAGCCAAGCCAAAACCTTTAAGACAATGCCTCTTACCCGTCACCGTCCAAAGCAAAGGGAGCAACAGCCACATCCACCCCCACACCATCCAAGCCTCATCAAATGGCGCAAAGCTAAAAGCGAGAGCTACCCCGCTTAAAACCGCTACCAAGATTCTTAAAAAACGGACCATCATTCCATACGCTGATAAGCGTCTCCCTCCAAAGCTTCCCACAGTGCATCCAACGACTTCTGAACCCCATCTTTATTTTCACCCTTCCCAAAAAGGTAATATTTTATTTTCGGTTCGGTCCCAGAGGGACGGACCGCAAATCGACGCCCATCCGCCAAATCCACAAAAAGCATTGAAGCTTCGGGAAGCTCATCCCCCTCCTGATCGTAGAATCCCCCTCGTGCGTAGTCTCTCACCGCAATGGCATCCGAACCATCGACTATCGCTGGAGGATCCACACTGTAAGATTTCACCAAGGCAGCGATCTTCCGCGCTCCCTCTCCCCCCTCCATCACAAGCGATTTTCCCTCCTCCAGATGAACTCCATATTCACCCCAAATTTGATCACGAAGCCCAGCAATCGTAATTCCCTTACTCATAGCGTAAGCAGCCAATTCGGCAAACATTACAGCTGAGGCATTCCCGTCTTTGTCCCGAACAAAATCACTCCCAAGATAGCCATAGCTTTCTTCTCCACCGAAAACGAAAAACTTCGAATACTCCAATCGAAGCTTCCGACTCTCTTCTTCGGTCAAGTTCCGATAATCACCTTTCTTTTCATTTGGAATCGCTTCCTCATACTTCTTTAGCTTCTCCCCTATATACTTAAACCCGGTCAATGTATCTATTACGTTAATTCCATATTTTTCAGCAATAGACCGTTGCAGATCAGTTGTTACTAATGTTTTTATTAAAACTGCCCGGCTTCGATTACTCTCAGTGATCCAACCAAGATCAAACATCGTTTTGATACGATACCAGCCCAACAAAGAACCAATCTGATTTCCTGTTAATAACTCCATTTCACCCACATCATTTCGAATCGCAACACCCATACGGTCACAATCTGGATCAGTTGCGATGACCGCATCCGCACCCACTTCCTTGGCCAATGCAATCCCCTTTGCCAGAGCTGGAGCATTCTCAGGATTAGGGGATTCGACTGTTGGAAACCTTCCGTCTGGCCCGTCTTGTTCGGGCACCGTGACAACTTCAAACCCAAGCTCGCGAAGCATCGGCACGATAATCACCCCTCCAGTTCCGTGAAGGTTAGTATAGACGACCTTGGCCCTCCTCGCTTCAAGCAAACCTGGGCGTAACAGCACCGTCTTCAACTTATCCATATAGGTCCGGTCCATCTCGGCTCCAAGAATGGTTAATTGGCCTTTTTCATCCTCAGGAAGAACTTCATAATTTTCACTCTCCAATGCGTTGACTTCGTTAATTACCCCAGTCGCGTGGGGCTCAACTAATTGCCCGCCATCATCGATGTAGGCTTTAAAGCCATTATCATGTGATGGGTTATGACTTGCCGTGAGACAGACACCCGAATCAGCGCGCAAGTAACGAACTGCAAAGGAGATTTCCGGCGTAGCACGCTCCGCTTCAAAAAGATAAGCATCACACCCTAAATCGGTCGCAACTCTAGCGCAGGTTTCCGCGAAATCACGAGAGAAATGACGGCTATCATGGCCGATTACCAGCGACGGACGCCCTTCCCTAGAAGAAGCCTTCTTCACATATCTTACCAAGCCAATCATGGCACGCTTGAGGTTGAAAAAGTTCATTGAAGCAGTTCCGACACAAGGATGCTCCGGTCGATCAAGCGGTCCACCCACCCCTCGCTCGGCCCGTGTGACGATTTTTCCGATCGTTCGACCGCGCAGACCACCAGTCCCGAAGGCCATTTTCTTAAAGAATCGATCATCGATTTCCTGCCATTCACAGGATTTGAGTAGCTCCGAGATGGCAGCTGGACCTACCGGAGAATTCGCACCCTGAAGATAGAGATTGATATTAGCCCCAGCCTCAACAGAAACGTCACCACGGCTTATAGCATCATCAAGAAGGGATTTCCATTCGCTCATTTCGCTAGCGATGCTAGAACGACCACGCGCAATGTCCAACCCTCGCCTTCATGAAATCATCTCACGCTCTCTCGAAAGGCGTGAAAGCCTAAAAAATAGAGAAACAAGCCTGATCCGCCTGATTGATGGACAAGGCGATAATCTCAATGGACACATCCTCGAGCAGTATGGCAAAGCCTGGCTTATTTCTACTAATGGATCTAATTTGGCAGGAGAGGTAAGTGATATCCTCACTCGCTACGAAAAGCCCCTCTATTGGAAAAGACTAGACCAACACCAAAAGGAATCACCTGTTCACCTTTATGGTGAAGAACTTCCCGAGTTCTTCACCGGTCTTGAAAACGGATTAAAATGCCGCCTTTCCTTCAAGTCCGGCTACTCCCAGGGGATCTTTATTGATCAAAGAAACAACCGCGAGGCATTAAGAAAAATGGTTAAACCGGGACAAACCGTTTTGAACACATTTTGTTATACTGGATTCTTCTCGATCGCCGCAGCTGCTGCCGGCGCAATCACCTCCTCTCTCGACCTCTCACAAGTTTACCTCGACTGGACTCGCAAGAACTTTCTTCTCAACGGCATCGATCCAACAGATCACTATTTTTGCAAAGGAGACACCTTCCACTGGCTCCGTCGCTTCGCTAAACAAAGCCGCTTTTTCGACTACATCATTCTCGATCCACCCACTTTCTCGCGTGACAATAAAGGCAAGGTTTTTCGTGCTGAAAAAGATTACAATCAACTCTTCAAACTTGCTTCCACCTGCCTCGCTCCGGGCGGGAAAATTCTAGCCTGCACCAATTCTCGGGGCATCAGTGTAAATGATTTTATGAAGCAACTCCAAGGAGCTGACCTTGAGATCAGCCCGATGCCAGAGGACTTCACTGACACTCCCTATTTAAAATCAATCTGGGCTACTTTTCGCTAGAGAAAGATTTAGAAGAAACTCAATGAATCATCACAGATGGCTGCCTGGTGTAATCCTTGTGGACCAAAAATAACCAAGAGTGAGATCTTATACCCACAGCAACGTTCAACATCTATAACTCAAACAACACACCTAACAACCATCGTAACTGGCAAAAGAATAATCACTTTTAGCAAGCCGTTCCCACTTTACCTCAGCCCAAGATCCAAGTCTAACAAATGGAGCGTCAATGAAACCTTGAGCACATCATAAGAGTGGTGGCTCATCCCGGAATCGAACCAGGGACACAAGGATTTTCAATCCTCTGCTCTACCAACTGAGCTAATGAGCCAAACAATCTCTGTTGCGGGCGGGTGATAAGACGGACCGAGAGGCTTGGCAATATAAAATGACTCTGAAGACCCCATTTTTTCAATCTCCCCCTTCAAGTAGCTCCATGAATTGAGGTAGCACATTTAAGAAGAGTGAATTCTTACCACCACGCGACAACTGGCTTGCAACCAAACCTGCTGAATCATCGTAATCAGCAGGACCACTAAAATCGACACTGTGGCCCTCGGCACGAATCGATTGGCAAAGGTGAGAATTTCCGGCCTCGCGACTAATCTTAGCCTTAAGCTTTGGCGCACTTATCTCCAATTCCGAAATCGGAGCTCCCCCGTCATCCCAAATCAACTCAACAACAACCTCCCTGCCTTCTCGGGATTCCAAGATCACCCGGCCGGTCTCTTGACAGCGCACCGACCAACCAGAACGCGTAATAAACCAAGCCAACATCAGGAGGGCTGCAATACGATGTTTCGACTGAGCTTTAACCCTCACTCTTTCAATTTCAGGGAAGGCTCGATGAGCCTTAGGATCATCGAAAATTCGAGCAACCGCGAGGCGATAAAAATAGCTTCTCGTCCACGACAGATCTTGTGTCACCAATCCACCCTTCGTGTCGGAGCGTGCCTTTAGTAACCGCCCAAACCCCATTTTGGCATCAGCCCAATCAGAGCTATCAAAAATCAGCCGGTCTAAAAGCCGATAGAGCCGTTCTTCAAAAAGCTCACTAAATTCGCCCTGCCACCAAAAAACTAAAGGAAGATCACTATTTAGATGTGCAAAAACAGTGTTTCTAAGTCGCCCTAGCGACCTTCCGTGAAGCAAAAACGAAACTTGTTCGGAGCAGATCGATTTTTTGCCGTGTGCGAGATGACAATGGGCAGTTATCCAAGACTCCGCCTTCACATCAGTCGCTTTACGATTCATCGCAATTAAAACTGCCCGGCATGCATTTTCTCGGGTAAGCTCTTGAATTGTTTGCGAATTCTCCTGCAACCTTGAAGGATCTTCAGTATACACTAGGAAATTCATCAATGACGCATTCGTGCTCGCCTCGTCAGCCTCCCATAGCTTCTTGAGTTCACTCTCAATCGCGCCAACCTCAACCGGTATTCCGAGATTTTCCGTAGAATTTAATATACTCATCTCTAGAGTCTCCTCCAAGTGCGCCCATCCTTGGCGAGCAATTCATCGGCCTCCCGCGGCCCCCACGATCCAGCGGGAAATTGCGCTATCGGCAGTTCCTCACTGTTATCTGCCCAAGCCTTATGAATTTTATCAATAAAACGCCACGCCTCCTCCACCTCATCACGACGCGCAAACAAGGTTGCATCACCGGCCATGGCATCAAGAAGAAGACGTTCATAAGCTTCAGGACTACTCTTTCCGAAGCTACTAGCGTAGTGAAAATCCATTTTCACAGGCTCCATACGTAAGGTCGTGCCTGGAAGCTTTGAGTTCATCATAAGCGAAATCCCCTCATCCGGCTGAATCCGAATCACAAGAACATTACCTGTCGGGACTCCGCCGGGCATCGCGTTAAAAAGCACACTAGGAGTCTCTTTAAAGTGAACTGAAATCTCAGTCGCTTTTTTAGGAAGGCGCTTCCCCACGCGGACGTAGAAAGGCACTCCACTCCATCGCCAAGTGTCGACCATGCACCGCAGCGCAACGTATGCTTCGGTCTCCGAATCGGGTTTCACTCGCTCTTCATCACGATACCCGGGCACTTCCTTGCTATTAATATTCCCAGCAACATATTGACCGCGAACGACATTCTCCGCAACAAGTTCCGGGGTATCCCACTGTCTCAGCGAGCGAATAACCTTCACCTTTTCATCACGAACTCCATCCGCAGTCAAATCGGTTGGAGGCTCCATAGCGACCAAACTCAGAAGCTGTAAAAGGTGATTTTGAACCATATCCCGTAAGGCGCCAGCCTCATCGTAATAGCCACCACGTCCTCCCTCCATTCCGAGGTGCTCAGCACAAGTAATTTGAATGTGATCAATATGCTCCTTATTCCACATTGGCTCAAAAATCGCATTAGCAAAACGAAGGACCATAATGTTTTGAGCAGTCTCTTTTCCTAAATAGTGATCGATTCGATAGGTATCCTTCTCCTCAAAAGTCCCATTCACAACCTCATTGAGATGCTGGGCAGTTTCCAGAGTCGTTCCGAAGGGCTTCTCAACAATCACACGTGACCAATAACCATCACAATCGGGGCGCTCTTGGCTCAAGCCTGCCTCTTTGAGATTCAAGAGAATATCGTCAAAATATTCAGGAGCACTCGCAATATAGAAAAGTCGATTCCCTTTCCCTCCGCGTTCACGGTCAATTTTGTCAAGGCGCTCAGAAAGCCTCTTGTAGCCGTCCTTATCTTGAAACTCACTTTTATGGTACTCGATATTTGCCGCCAAACTATCCCAAATTTCCTCATCGTGTCCCGTGCGAGAAACCTGACGATTTAGCGTTTCAAGCCCCTCACGAAAAAACTTATTTGACCAATCTCGACGGGCAAACCCGAGAATCTTAACCCCTGCGGGTAGTTCCCCGTCGATCGCCAAATTATAAAGTGCGGGAATTAGTTTGCGATGGGTCAAATCACCCGTGGCTCCAAAAATGACAACACTACATGCCTCAGCAAGATTGCGGGACATTAAATCCTCGCGGAATGGGTTATTCACGGCGCTTTTTCCCACACCCCGAACACCTTTTCAACCCTCAAGCATTTCTTTTGTGCCTAGAGGGCTCGTAATCCTAATCAAAAAATAGAGCCTACCCCCTCCCCGCCTTTCACCTGAATGAACGCGCATTCGACTCACTTCATTCACCATCAGACACCTCAAACCTTTGATTTTCTTGGGCTAAACCGGACTACTTTAATCCTTAGCGGGCCTATCTTCCAAAAATATCTTCATTTCGAGTCCGCTCATCTTTTTACAAAGAGATTTCCCGGCTTCCTCCGATAATCTAGAGGCTTAGGACTCTGGGCCGAATATGCCATCGGGCAAGAAAGTCTTGCTTCCTCTCTC
>TARA_B110000003_G_scaffold7602_1_pt1 | contig 56654 bp, 61 predicted proteins | sample TARA_B110000003 | Tara Oceans TARA_B110000003 (sample SAMEA4396424) | marine metagenome | biome: Westerlies Biome; feature: [SRF] surface water layer (ENVO:00010504); material: water (ENVO:00002006), including particulate matter (ENVO:01000060) such as... | depth 5 m
TGATAATACATGACGTTTCATATGTTATTATTTGTTTAAAAGTCGAATGAATGACTTATCCCCCCCACTTCGGTTGTAAATATTTGTCTAAAATATTACAAAAATTTGAATATAAACTATGGTTTTTTATGAGGTCGAATAAAACTCGATTGAGTTATATAATTATCTGATGAATGAAATTTAAGAGAATATAAACTTCATTATTTTATGGCTTGCCCCACTATTTTGCTGGCAAAAAGATTTGATATCTTTAGCTAAAGGTTTTTCTGCAAAATCAGAAAATGCTTTTTGCAATTGCTCTTTATTATTAACCGATTTTGCTAAACCTTGCTCGGTTAAAGACACTGCTTCTACAAACTTTTTATACTTAGGTCCGAATACCACAGGGATGCCATAGCTTATCGCTTCTAAGGTATTGTGTATTCCATTGTTAAATCCGCCTCCTATGTATGCCATATCTCCGTATTGGTATAAAGAAGAAAGCAAGCCTATAGAATCAATGATAAGGATGTTGTGCTGGCTTATGTTCTCTTGAGTTGCCTTAGAGTACCTTAATCCCACATTAATTTTATTTAAATGGCTCATTTCGTGTGGTGCAATAATAACCTTGAGCTTAGGATTGTTTTTCGATAAGTCTAAAATAAGCTCTACATCTTTAGGCCAGGTGCTGCCACAAACAATTAATTTTTTATCTCCTCTGAACTCTTCTATAAGATTTATATGCTTTTTATTTTGTGCAATATCCAGTACTCTATCAAATCTACTATCTCCTACCACACTAACATTGGAAATATTGTTAGCCTTTAAGTTTTCTTTTGAGTGCTGGTCTTGAACAAAAAAATGGGTGATCGATTTGGCAATAATCTTTAGATTCCACTTTCCGTACTCTTTAAACAAGAAGTGGTTTTTCCTGAAAACAGAACAGATGCTATAAACAGGGATGTTTTTTTCGTTTAATGCAAGAAGCATATTTGGCCAAAACTCGTATTTAATTAAAAGAACTTTTTGTGGCTTTACTTTAGCAACAAACTCTCTCATTTTAGATAAAGTATCTATAGGAAGGTAGCAAATGAAGTCTCCAATGAAATTGTCTTTTTTATTGATGTAGCCAGAAGGGGATGAGAAGGTAAGTAATACTTTACGATTGTCTTTTAGAGCTTTAATTTCTTTTAAAACCGGAACAGCTTGTTCGTACTCTCCTAAAGAAGAACAATGGACCCAAATTATGCGATCTTCTTTTGAGAAGTTTGCAAGGGTTTGATTTCTTCCTTGTATTAGTTGTTTAGCTTTGGGGTAAAAAGGACTAGCTAACAGGATGAGTATTCTATATAACCCAATACTTATGTTATATAAAAACAGCATTAGAAGTAATAGAATTCTTTAACACTTCTTTTTGAAATAGGGATGATCCATCCTAGTTTGAAGCTCAAGAACGAGTCGTTATAGTTGCCTTCTTTAACAGGGTGAAAATTGGTGGTTCTTCTATTTTGACTAAAGGCTTTGGTATATTCTAAGCCTGCATAAAAATGGGTGAAGTTTTTTTCACTGATATGCATGATGCCAAGAAAAGCACCAGTAGATAGGCCATTTCTTAGCTGGTCATATATTTTTTTATAATCTTCATTTAGCTGAGGTACCGATGTGTTTCTAACATCAATTCTTGTTTTGTGTTGGTGAAAGCCAACAAATCCATATGCGAAAATTCCTGAGGTTTCATTAAAGGTAGGGTGAAGATACCCCAGTTTAATATTGGAATTAAAACCCCTTTGCTGTAAGGTGATGTCTGCTATTTGACCGTTTTGGTCAACAATGTTTCGGTTTTCATCCATAAGATGATCTAGTATAGTAGTGTCGTTTACGTTGTTTCCGAACATAAAAGAATTTGAAATGGACCAATAAACGTTTTCAGTAGTTAGCATAGAAACATCAAAGCCAACCCCCGAACTTATTCCGTAATCTGTTTTTAAATCAGAAAGTGGAATTTGTAAATCGTAGTTTGTACTAACAAAAAACATGTTTTGTTTGTCCTGACCAATTAAAAATGTACTACTAAAAAGAAAGCTTAAAAATATCAATATTCTCATTGGGCTAATTTAATTAAATACATTAACCAATTTAAGGCGCGAAATATTATTTATATTTGAAAATAAATTTTTTTTGATGAAGACAATATTGATAACAGGTGGGGCAGGTTTTATTGGTTCTCATGTAGTAAGGTTATTTGTAAATAAGTATCCCCAATATAAAATTGTGAACTTAGATAAGCTTACCTATGCAGGTAATCTAGAAAATTTATCGGATATAGAAAATCACGACAATTATATCTTTGAGCAAGGAGATATTGTAGATTCTAATTTCATTCAAAATATTTTTGATAAGTATAAATTTGACAGCGTTATTCATTTAGCTGCCGAATCTCATGTAGACAGATCAATAAGCAACCCTATGGAGTTTATCCATACCAACATAGTTGGAACGGTTAACTTATTAAATGCCGCTAAAAATATTTGGGGCTCAGAATCGAAAGATAAGCTGTTTTACCACGTTTCTACAGACGAAGTATACGGATCGTTAGGAGAGCAGGGATTCTTTCTAGAAACAACCTCTTACGACCCTCAGTCTCCGTACTCAGCCTCTAAAGCTAGTTCCGATCATTTCGTTAGAGCATATGGTAATACCTACCAATTTCCTTTTGTAATATCCAATTGTTCTAATAATTACGGAGAAAATCAGTTTCCAGAAAAGCTTATACCTTTATTCATTAATAACATTAAGAATAATAAATCTTTACCGGTATATGGTGACGGATTTTTTACCAGAGATTGGCTATATGTAGTTGATCACGCAAGGGCAATAGACGATATTTTCCATAAAGGTAAAATGGGGGAAACCTATAATATTGGTGGTTTTAACGAATGGACAAACATTGATCTTATAAAACTCTTGTGTTCTATTATGGACACTAAGCTAGGCAGACAGCAAGGTTCTTCTGTTAAGTTGATTACATACGTTAAGGATAGGCCAGGCCATGATAAACGCTATGCTATTGATGCTTCTAAAATTAAAAGCGAACTAGGATGGGAACCTTCTTTACAATTCGAAGAAGGATTAAGTAAAACAGTCGATTGGTATTTGAATAACGAAGAGTGGCTAGATAGAGTTACTTCAGGAGAATATCAGAACTATTATAAAAATCAGTATAAATAAATGAGTTGGCTAAAAAGTCTTTTTAAAAAGGATTTACAACCAATTTCTTTTAGTGTTTTGGGTTGCGATATTCATTCTCACCTAATATCTGGGATTGATGACGGATCTCCGGATGTAGAAACTTCTGTTTCTATTATAAAAAACATGATAGAGCTTGGTTATAAAAAGGCCATTACCACTCCTCATATAATGAGTGATTTTTATCGAAATAACCCTACAAATATTAAGCAAGGTTTAGAGTTGGTTCGAGAAGAATTAAAAAATCAATCCATTGATTTTACTATTGAAGCTGGAGCAGAATATTTTCTAGATTTCGAATTTGCTGAAAAACTAGAAACGGAGAAGCTTCTTAGCTGGGGAGATAATTATTTATTAGTGGAGACATCATTCATTTCTGCTCCTCCAAGATTTCACGAAACTATTTTTCAAATTCAGTTGAAGCAATATAAAATGGTCTTAGCCCATCCTGAGCGATACCTTTATATGACAATTGACGAATTAAAAGAATTAAGACAAAAAAATATTTTTCTTCAGCTTAACCTCCTATCTCTTGTTGGGTATTATGGTAAGGAAGTAGAAAAGAGAGCAAAAACGCTAATAGATTTAGAAATGGTCGATTTTGTTGGAACCGATTGTCATAACCTACACCAGTCTGTTTTGTTGCAAGAGTGCCAAACCAACAAATACTGGCATAAGCTAGTTGCTCAAAATAATTTTTCTATTCAGTCGGCTTTATAAAGCGGCGCTTTCTGTTTCTAGAGCTCTATCTACCTTCTTAAACAAACCTTGCAATACTTTTCCTGGCCCTACTTCAGTTACCGAGCTTAGTCCGTCAGAAACCATCTTTTCCATTGTCTGAGTCCATCTAACAGAGGCAGTTAGTTGCTTATTAAGATTTTCTTTTATCTCTTCTGGATTTGTTACCGCACTGGCTGTTACGTTTTGGTAAATAGGACAGTCTCCTAAATGGAAGTCCGTATTTTCTATTGCCTTAGAAAGTTCCATTCTTGCTGGCTCCATAAGAGGAGAGTGAAACGCTCCACCAACAGGAAGTTTTAGAGCTCTTCTAGCTCCTGCTTCCGTTAGTTTCTCACAAGCAATATCGATAGCTTCTATTGAGCCAGAAATTACAAGTTGGCCAGGGCAATTGTAGTTAGCAGGAACAACAACACCTTCTATTTGGCTGCAAATATTTTCTACTACTTGGTCTTCTAAACCAAGAATAGCTGCCATTGTAGAAGGGGTGTTTTCACATGCCTTCTGCATTGCCATTGCTCTTTGAGAAACTAATTTTAATCCGTCTTCAAAAGTCAGGTAGTTTGCGGCTACTAATGCCGAAAATTCGCCTAACGAATGCCCTGCTACCATTTCTGGTTTAAAGCTATCGCCCATTACTTTAGCTAAAATTACAGAGTGTAAAAATATAGCTGGTTGAGTAACTTTAGTTTGTTTTAAGTCTTCTGGAGTTCCTTCAAACATTATATTGGTAATGTCGAATCCTAGAATTTCATTTGCTTGCAAAAACATTTCTTTTGCTAGTGCAGAGTTTTCAAATAAATCTTTTCCCATTCCTGGGAATTGTGCTCCTTGTCCAGGAAATACGTATGCTTTCATAATTAAGTTAATTTAGAAGATATCAAATTCATAAATTCGGATCTTGTTTTTTCATTATTCATAAACACCCCAGAAAAAGCCGATGTGGTAGTAAACGAATTTTGTTTTTCTACTCCTCTCATTTGCATACACAAATGCTGGGCTTCAATTACTACAGCTACTCCTTTTGGCTCTAGAGTTTCGTCAATACACTGCATAATCTCATTAGTAAGTCTTTCTTGAACTTGTAGTCTTCTAGAAAAAGCATCTACCAATCGTGGGAATTTACTAAGTCCTACAATTTTACCATTAGGAACGTATGCTATATATGCCTTTCCGAAAAATGGTAGCATATGGTGTTCGCATAAAGAATATAATTCAATGCCTTTTACAATAACCATTTGATTGTAGTCTTCCGAGAAAATAGCAGATTCTAAAATCTGTTTTCCATCGGTATTGTATCCTTGAGTTAGAAATTGCATTGCTTTGGCCACTCTTTCTGGTGTTTTTAAAAGACCTTCTCTATTTGGGTCTTCGCCAATATTCTCAATAATATTTGAATAATTTTCTTTTAGTTTGTTGGTAGTCTCTAAGTCGTAAGATTCTTCTTTTTTGTATCCTTTCATCTGTTAATGTCCAAAATATGTTACAAAATTATTTTCTGTTTCTCTTACCTCAATACAGTGAAGATTAGCTCCCAAATCTTGGATGTCTTTTTCTATTTCTTTCCAAATGGCAATTGCTAAATTCTCGGTAGATGCTATTATATCTTTCATAAAATCTACCTCTAGATTGATGTTTTTATGATCTAATTTGTCAATAACCTTTTCATTTAATATTTGAGAAAGTTGGTTGAGGTTTATTACAAAACCAGTATCGGGATTTACCTCTCCTTTTACGGTTACGAAAAGTTCAAAATTATGTCCGTGCCAATTTTTGTTGGAACAGTTTCCAAATACATCCAAGTTTTTTTGTTCATCCCAATTGTCATTTCTAAGCATGTGGGCTGCACTAAATCTTTCTCTTCTAGTAATGTGTATCATTTATTATGAAAATTTTCGTTGTCAAATATACGACGTTTTACACAATTGATTTAATATCTTTGCACAATGAGAGTATTAATAGTTTCTGCAACCAAAAATGAAGTTAGCTTAGATGGCGTCGATCATCTAGTTACTGGTATTGGTATGGTAGCTACTGCTATCGAACTTTCCAAAAAACTTTCCCAAAACAAATACGACTTAGTAATCAATGCCGGAATTGCTGGTTCTTTTAATCGCTCTTTAAAAATTGGTCAGATTGTAGAAGTAGTAAAAGATACCTTTTCTGAAATTGGAGCTCAAGACGGAAATCAGTTTCTAAGTCCTAATGATATAGAGCTAGATGTAGATAGCGTTTTTCATAATGAAGCTAAAACTTCTTTTGACCCAGTAAGCGCCATTACTGTAAATACCATACACGGAGAAGATACTTCCATTGTAAGAGTAATGTACAGACTTAATCCTCAAATCGAAACCATGGAAGGTGCGGCCTTTTTTATGACGTGCCAGCGTTTTTCGGTTAACTGTATTCAGTTAAGATCGATTTCTAATTATGTAGAAAAAAGGAATAAATCTAAATGGGATATTCCCAAAGCGATTAAAAATTTAAATATCGAATTAAACAACATACTCAATAGTTTATGAGGTTAAGTTTAGCCATATCTCCTTGCCCTAACGATACATTTATGTTCGATGCTCTTATTCATCATAAAGTGGATACCGAAGGCTTAGAGTTTGATGTTTTCTTTGATGATGTGGAAGCCTTGAACAGAAAAGCTTTCCAAAATACCTTTGATGTAAGTAAACTTAGTTTTCACGCTATTACTAATTTAGTGGCTGAATATTCCCTTTTAAATAGTGGTGCTGCTCTAGGAGACAATAACGGCCCTTTGTTAATTTGTAAAAAAGGTGCTAGCCCATTAACCGATAATTCTAAAATTGCTATCCCTGGAAAGTATACTACAGCCAATATGCTGTTGAAAATTGCTTTTCCTAATTTAACAAACACTCACGAAATCATCTTTTCTGATATAGAACAAAATGTTTTGGATGGAACAATGGATGCAGGATTAATCATTCATGAAAACAGATTTACCTACCACCAAAGAGGATTGGAGAAAATAATGGATTTAGGTCAGTTTTGGCAAGAGAAATTTAATTTGCCTATTCCATTAGGAGGTATTGCAATTCATAAAAAGTTAGATATTTCTATTCATCATAAAATGGATAGAGTTTTAAAACGATCTGTAGAATATGCTTTTAGCAATAGAAATAGTTCTGCTGACTTTGTAAAAAAGCATGCTCAAGAAATGGATGTTGATGTAATCCGAAAACATATTGACTTATACGTAAATCATTATTCTTTGGAGCTTGATGAAAAGGGTAAAAAAGCAATTTTTAAGTTGTTCGATTCTTGTGGTGTTGACTCTTCTAATGTGTTTGTTGTATGATTGTAGTTACGGGAGCAGCTGGCTTTATTGCTAGTGCATTTATAGGGTTTCTAAATGAGAAAGGAGTTGACAACTTAGTATTGGTAGATGACTTTTCTGTTTCTAAAAAAGATGCTAATCTGCAATCTAAAAGATATCTTGAAAAGGTAGAGAGGAATGTGTTTTGTGAATGGTTATCAAAACATAATTCTAAAATCGATTTTGTTTTTCACCTTGGAGCTAGAACAGATACAGCAGAGTTTGATCAAGAAATATTCGATAGACTAAACCTTGACTATTCCAAAAATATTTGGACTTTATGTGCTCAGCACCAAATTCCTTTGGTTTACGCATCTTCGGCTGCTACATACGGAATGGGAGAGCAAGGCTATGACGATAAGCACTCATTAATAGCTAAGCTTAAACCCCTTAACCCATACGGTGAGTCAAAAAATAATTTTGATATCTGGGCTCTACAGCAAAAAGAAAGGCCTCCTTTATGGGTTGGTTTTAAGTTTTTTAATGTTTTTGGGCCTAACGAATTTCATAAAGGAAGAATGGCATCTGTAGTTTTTCACGCCTTTAATCAAATTACTTCCACTTCTAAAATGAAATTGTTCAGATCTCACAATCCTGAGTTTAGAGATGGAGAACAAATGAGAGACTTTATTTATGTGAAAGATCTTGCTAGGGTTTTGATGTTTGCTTTAAATAATACTATTAAAAATGGTATCTATAATTTAGGAACTGGAAAAGCTAGAACTTTTTTAGACCTTGTAAACGCTACATTTAATGTTTTAGCTAAAGAGCCGTCCATTGGCTTTATAGACACTCCTGTGGATATTAGAGACAAGTATCAGTACTTCACTCAGGCAAATATGAATAAACTGATTGACCAGGGCTATAATGTCCCTTTTACTAGTTTAGAAGAGTCTGTTGCCGATTACGTTCAGAATTATTTATTGAAAAATAAATATCTCTAGAGTTCCGAAGACAAGTTTAGGAGGAATTCCTTTATTTTTTTTAGTCGATTTACTATTTCCATATTTTCGACTGTATCTGATTTGTTTTCAGATAATTTCTTTTTGGCACCCTCTAGAGTAAAACCTCTTTCTTTTACCAGGTGATATATTACTTCGATGTTTTCCACATCAACTTTAGTAAATAATCGATTTCCTTTTTTATTCTTTTTAGGTTTAAGAATATCAAATTCTTTTTCCCAATACCTTAAAAGAGATACGTTAACATCAAATTTTTGAGCAACCTCTCCTATAGAATAATATAATTTTTCTATGCTTTTTTCTTTGTAAGGCATTAATCGAAGGATTGGTTTTCTTGTGCTGCTAACTCTAGCATTCTGTCGAATTCTTCAGGAGAAAGGTCGTTGTGAAAATAATAAGCAGGGTTTACTTTCTTATTGTTTTTGTGTACTTCGTAATGTAGGTGGGGAGCAGTTGATTTCCCAGTATTGCCTACATAGCCAATAATATCACCACGCTTTACTTTCTGATTTAATCGAGTATTAAACTTAGACATGTGAGCGTATAAAGATTTGTATCCAAATCCGTGATCAATAACAATATGATTTCCGAATCCTCTTCTACTTTTCTTTAGTTTCTTAATTGTACCATTTCCGGTTGCATAGATAGGAGTTCCTTGAGGAGCCGAAAAATCTACACCATAATGGTATTTAGGTTTTTTGTAGTAAGGGTCAATTCTTCTTCCGTAGCCTGAAGCAATTCGTTTTAATTCTTTGTTTGTTACTGGCTGAATAGCTGGTATAGAAGCCATCATTTCAGACTTCTTGGTTGCCATTTCAATTACTTCATCAAAAGATTTAGATTGAATATACAGCTGCTTAGAAATCTGGTCGATTTTCTTAGATGAGCTAATAAGTAAGTTAGAGTTATTATATCCTTCTAAGTTTTCATATCTGTTAATACCACCCATTCCTGCTTTTCTAATAGAATTTGGAATCGGGTCTGCTTCAAAAATAACTCTGTAAATGTTGTCGTCTCTATCTTTAATATTGTCTAGTACTGCTTCAATTTGTTTTAAATCCTTATCGAGAATTTGGTATTGAAGAGTCATTTTGTCCAATTCTCTAATAAGAATTTTTTCTTTGGGACTATCGAAAAACTTAAATGCTAGAACAACCATCAGAGCAGCGATACATAAACTGACTGTCGTAAAGGCAATCGATTTTTTGATTTTGCTTTTCCAATTGGACTCTATTTTTCTAAAAGAAAGAGTCTTTTTGTCGTAATAGTATTTAGATTTACTCATTCGTTATATTTGCATAAATTTGTGGCAAAATTAAGTAATTCAAATTTAAATCTCATTTAAGTAATAATGATTGCTAACATTTGAATGTGAATTAGATAATATAGACAATGAAATCAAGTCAAATTCGTAAGGAGTTTTTACATTTTTTTAAAGAAAAAAATCATCAAATCGTTTCTTCATCTCCTATGGTGGTAAAAGACGACCCTACCTTAATGTTTACTAATGCTGGGATGAATCAGTTCAAAGATTATTTCTTGGGCAATGCTAAACCATCTCAATTAAGGGTTACCGACACTCAGAAATGTTTGAGAGTTTCGGGGAAACACAATGATTTAGAAGAAGTAGGATACGATACCTATCACCATACAATGTTCGAAATGCTAGGTAATTGGTCTTTTGGCGATTTCTTTAAAGAAGATGCAATTCGATGGGCTTGGCAATTACTTACTGAGGTTTATAAAATCGATAAGGATAAAATTTACGTTTCTGTTTTTGAAGGAAGTAAAGAAGATAATCTTAGTAGAGATAACGAAACGGCTGCTATTTGGGAAGACTTAATTGATCCCAACAGAATTATTAATGGAAACAAAAAAGATAATTTCTGGGAAATGGGAGATATAGGTCCTTGTGGTCCTTGTTCTGAAATCCATATTGACATTAGATCGGATGAGGAACGTAAAAAAGTAGACGGAAAATCATTGGTAAATAATGACCATCCTCAGCTTATCGAGGTTTGGAATCTTGTATTTATGCAATATAACAGAAAAGCCAATGGTTCTCTTGAAAATTTACCTGCTCAACACGTAGATACCGGAATGGGTTTTGAAAGACTTTGCATGGTGCTTCAAGGAGTAACGTCTAATTACGACACCGATATTTTCCAGCCTATTATTACTAAAATAGAGGCTTTATCATCTTTCAGCTATGGAAAAGAAGAGAAGTCTGATATTGCCATGCGAGTTATTGCCGATCATTTAAGAGCTATATCCTTTTCTATTGCTGACGGTCAGCTTCCATCAAATACTGGCGCTGGTTATGTAATACGAAGAATTTTAAGAAGAGCTGTAAGGTATGGCTTTACTTTTCTAAATTTAAAAGAACCTTTTATTTGTGATTTAGTAGATCAATTAGTTTCTGATATGGGAGCTCAATTCCCAGAGCTTAAAAGCCAGTATTCGTTAATAGAGAAAGTGATTAGAGAAGAAGAAATTTCTTTTTTAAAAACATTGGATAAAGGGATTCAGAAAATTGAAAATTTAAAATTAGATTCTTCAAATGTAATCTCTGGAAAAGTTGCATTCGAACTATACGATACCTATGGTTTTCCTATAGACCTTAGTCAGCTTATTGCTCAAGAAAAAGGTTGGGCTATAGATATTGATTCGTTTAAAGAATTGTTAGAAGAACAAAAAAATAGATCGAGAAAAGCGACTACTATAGAAGCCGATGACTGGGTTTCTATTAGAGAGGATGAACAGGAAGAGTTTGTTGGTTACGATACTCTCAAAACAGAATTAAACATTATTAAATATCGAAAGGTAGTTTTTAAAGGAGATACTTTTTATCAATTGGTATTTAACCTAACTCCTTTTTATCCAGAAGGAGGTGGTCAGGTAGGAGATAAAGGATTTATTGAATTTGATGGTGTTAGGACTGAAATAGTAGACACTAAAAAAGAGAATAATCTAATCATTCATTTCACGGAAACTCTTCCAGAAAAACTCGATGTAACTTTTGTTGCTGAAGTCAATAAAGATTTAAGAACCGATAGTGCTAATAATCATAGTGCAACCCATTTATTACACCATTGTTTAAGAGAAGTTCTTGGAGATCATGTGGAGCAAAAAGGATCTCTTGTAAATAGCGATTATTTGAGATTTGATTTTTCACACTTTTCAAAATTATCCGATTCTGAAGTACAAACTATAGAACAAGAAGTAAATAATAAAATTAGAGCAAACATTGCTCTAGATGAGCATAGAAACCTTGCCCTAGCCAAAGCTAAGCAAATGGGTGCTATGGCTTTGTTTGGTGAGAAATATGGCGATACGGTAAGAGTAATTAAGTTTGGTGATTCCATAGAGCTTTGCGCAGGAACACATGTAAATCATACCGGAGAAATTGGGTTGTTTAAATTAACTAGTGAAGGAGCTGTTGCTTCGGGAATAAGAAGAATTGAAGCAATTACAAGCTCTAAAGCACTACAGTTTTATGAAGATCAGTTTCAAGAAAATAAAGAATTGAAACTGTTGATTAAAAACAATAATCTACTTAAAGGGGTTCATCAGCTTATGGATGAAAACCAAAAGCTAAAAAAACAAATCGAAAAATTGTCTTCTCAAAAAGCAGGTGATTTAAAACTTGATCTTTTACAGAAAGTTGTAGATATTAATGGCGTTAATTTTATTGGTTCAGAAATTGAATTAGATAATAAGTCTATTAAAAACTTAGCTTTCGAACTTACTAAGAAAGATGAGAAGTTAGTGTTGGTCTTAGCTACAAAAGAATCTGAAAAAGTAACTCTAACGGTTGCTATTTCTAAAGGTTTGGTAGAGCAAAAAGGACTTCACGCAGGAAATATCATCCGTGAAATTTCAAAAGAAATTAATGGTGGAGGTGGAGGTCAGGCATTCTTTGCTACTGCTGGAGGTAAAAACCCATCTGGAATAGAAAGTGCACTTAAAAAAGCTGCTGATTTTTTAGTTTAGTTATTCATCTCACTAAAAATAACTCCTTCTTTTAGGGAGAAGGTAGATAGCCTTACCTTCTCTACTTCGGACTTTTCTATAATGTACTGAATAAAAACGGAAGCAATTACGATCATCTTTGCTCTCATTTTCGAGATACCTACAGTATTCATTCTTTTTAAATAATCACTTTCGATCAAGTATTGGTGCGCCCAATTTAGGTTCTCCATTGCAAAGGTGAATTCTGTGTTTTCAAATAACACATCTTTATTTAGGTATTTATGTCCTATCATGGTTGCTAAAGAGTCAAATGAGCCTGAAGATCCTACTAAGGTGCTTGGCTGATGCGTTTTTATTGCATCCATAAGACTAACTAATTCTATTTCAAAATGAGCCCTAAGACTGTCTATGTCCGATTGTATGATTGGATCTTTTGGTTTGAAATTTTCTTTCAGTCTGGATACTCCTAATTGAAAGCTTTTTTTCCAAAGAATATTTTGGTTATTAGCGATGATAAATTCTGTGCTTCCACCACCAATATCCATAATTAAGCTATTGTGGTTGCCCAAATTAAAAGCTTGTTTTACGCCATGGTAAATTAGTTCTGCTTCTTTATCTCCATCAATAATTTCTATTTTAACACCAAACTTTTGGTTTACTTCGTTTACAAATTCTATTCCGTTCGATGTTGATCTTATAGCCGATGTAGCAAAAGCAATTGTCTTGTCTATTTTATAAGAATCTATATCTTTTTTATGTTGCTCGATTGCATCAAGCCCTCTCTGGTAGGCGTCTTTTCCTATGATGCCTTCACTAATGCCATCTTCGCCTAATTTTACTGCTACTTTGTTTTTATAAATAACCGAATACTCTGCTTGCTTTATTTCAACTAAAATTAAAGTAAAAGTATTGGTTCCTAAGTCTATTATCGCGAGTCTCATCCTTTATATTTTATCCACTTCCATACTTCTTTATACGAAGGTTTTTTGCCATACATTAAAATTCCTACACGATAAATCTTTGAAGATAACCATATAGAACTAACTATTCCAATAACTAGAATTGTCATCGATAAAGCTAATTCAAATATTGGAACTCCAAAAGGTATTCTGACCATCATAATAATTGGGGATGTAAATGGTATCATCGAAAACCAATAAGCAAGGTCTCCGTGAGGATTGTCTATGATTGGCTGAATCATTATAAACGATAAAATTAACGGTAATGTTAGTGGTAACATAAATTGTTGTGAGTCTGTTTCGTGGTCTACTGCCGCGCCAACCGATGCAAATAAAGAACCATAAAGAAAGTAGCCCGCAATAAAATAGAAGACGAAGCCAAAAACCAGAGAGTAGATAGGAAGGTTGTTGAAAATTTCTAAACTATTAATTGGAGAATTTACTGTGTTTATTTCGTTTTGAATTAAAGAGCTGCTTTCCATTAAGAAAGGAGCTAAGCTAATGCCTATTGCAGCGATAATAAGCCAGAAGAAGAACTGGGTAAGTCCAACCAGTGCAATTCCTATTATTTTGCCTATCATGAGTTGAAATGGCTTTACCGAAGAAATCATTACTTCAATAATTCGATTTGTTTTTTCTTCTATTACTCCTCTCATAACCATAGCTCCATACATGAATATGAAAAAGTAGATTAAGAATCCGGATAGCATTGCGATAACTAAACTTAGCTCAGAACTGGAAAGAATTTCTTTTCCATTACTATCAATCAGTTTTGTCTGGAGATTGATTTTTGCTTCAGATTGATTTATTAAATTGGGATTAATACCGTTTTTTTCAAGATTAATTAAGGTTATGTTTTTCTCTAAAACATTGGTAATATCTTGTTGTAAGGATAGGCTAATTTGTTGTGAAGAATGTATTTCAAAAGTTTGATCTAAACTTTTTGGAACAACTAAAATAGCATCATACTGATCTAGAAATGCAGCACTGTAAGATTGTGAATTGTTAAATGTATCGAACTCTATATTTTTACTGTCATCGAAAAAATTATCGACCAAACTATTTTCGTCAATAATTGCAAGACTCCTAGAACTTTCATCGTTTTGTGAAATTAGTATTGGTAAAACAAAAATTGCTGACATTATAAACGGAGTTATAATAGTCATTATTAGAAAGCTTTTTTTTCTAACTCTAGAGAGGTATTCTCTTCTTATTATAAGATATAGCTTATTCATTTTCTTTAATTAGATTTAAATATATCTCATTTATAGTAGGTAATTTTTGGTTGAAGTTTTTAATTTCTACCTGACTAGAAACAAAGTCAATTAATTGCTTGGAAGTCTGATTAGAACTTAGTTGAATGGTAAGCGAATTTTCTTCTTTATTAATACAAGAAAATGTATCGTTTAACTTTAATTCGCCTACATAATTTATGTGGTAAATGTTTTGTTGAAATTCATTTTTAATTTCAGTAACATTCCCTTCCAATATTTTTGACCCATTATTTATTAAACAAATTTCATCGCATAATTCTTCAATAGATTCCATTCGATGAGTAGAGAAAATGATAGTTGTTCCGTTTTTTTTAAGATCTAGAATTTCATTTTTTATTTGTTGGGCATTTACTGGGTCTAGTCCGCTAAATGGTTCGTCTAAAATCAGCAATTTTGGTTGGTGTATTACTGCTGCTATAAACTGAACCTTCTGAGCCATTCCTTTTGAAAGTTCTTCAATTTTTTTATCCCACCAGCTATTCATTTCTAGTTTTCCGAACCAATAAAGAAGTTGCTTTTTAGCATCTGATTTCTCCAATCCTCTAAGTTGAGCTAAGTACAGACTATGCTCTCCAACTTTCATTTTTTTATATAGGCCTCTTTCTTCTGGTAAATAGCCAATAAACGGAATGTGTTTTTCGCTTAACTTTTCTTCATCGAAAAATAGTTGGCCATCGTCTGGAACTGTGATCTGATTAATTAATCGTATTAGAGTTGTCTTACCTGCTCCATTCGGACCTAGTAGTCCGAATATACTAGATGGTTTAATAGAAAAAGAAATGTCTTTAATAACATCGTTTTCTCCATAAGACTTGTAAATATTTTCTCCTCTTATCATTCTTGTATTTCTTTAATGTAAACGATTGAATAGCCAGGGATATTAATTTTACCTTTTTTGTTTTTGTTTTCGTTTATCCATTTTTCGTCTTTCAATTCTGCAAAATAATTTTCTACTCTTGCATTTTTTATGCCATAATTAAGCAGATCAATAGTGTTGTTTTTTTCGCTGAGATTAGTGACTAATATTGTTTTAAGTCCGCTTCTTTGCGAGCTATATATCTGCAAAGGATCTATTTCCACATTTGTTGCTAATTTTGGGTTGTTAGGGCATTCACAACTAAGTTTGGATTGGAAATCAACTTTCCATTGCTCTCCTTTAGTTGTTTCCTTTTTAAAGTTATATGATTCGTAGGTCAATCTATTCCATAAAGATGTAGCCAATCCTGACGAACTTAATTCCATTTTATCATTCATCATTTCTATAGCAGCAAAAACAGGGAACTTTTTAGATCCTATGCTATGGTAGTGTAGCATTTTTGCGTCTGTTTGACTTATTATTTCGTTTATTAAATTAGAGCTAAATAAAGCGTGAATCCATTTGTTGTTAATGGAGTAGGGTTGTGGCTCGATTAGATTGTATTCTGTTACCCATGTGTCAAATTCGCTTGTTGCATCCCATTGCCACCATTTTAATCTTTGTTTTAAGTCCATTTTAGCAAAGGCAATTAACTGTTTGTATTGCTTGTGATTGTTGTAGTCAAAAACTGGACTTTTGAAATGTGGGTAATAATGAAGTATGAAATGAAATTGTTTTTTTTGTTTTGAAAAATGCTTGTTAATTGCTGTAACTAAATTCTGATTCCATTGAGCCATTCTTTTGTTTTTATTTCCTCCAACAACACCAATTTTCGCATTGGGAAATTCTTTCAATATTTTCAAAGACCAAATAATGCAAGTATCTGCATATGCTTTTGCATTTGGGTAAAAATGTTTGGTTATTAAATTTTCGCTGTTTATTTCATTTCCTAGCTCTATATATTTTATTTCAATATTATTCCTTTGAGCTTCTTTAAGCATTTCAATTTCGTTTTCGATAGTACTCGTTATAAGATTGAGTGTGAAAACTGCTTGTGCATTTTGAGATTTAATAGCATAAGCAAAGTCAGATATTTTATCATATCTAGGTGTTTTAGCATTGTATCTATTTACTTGTCGCCAAAAAGGATTTTTCTTTTTATTTAATTTAGTTAAGCTCCTAAATTCTTGTTCGGTTTCTATTGTCTTGCCATTAATTAGAAAATTTGATTTCTGCAAAAAAGGAAGTAATTCAGAATAGGATAGAGTCCAGCCTTTCTTCCAGTCCCAATAGAAGCTGTTAGAGCCTCCAGGGTATCTTAAGGTATTGGGGTGAAGCTTTGATAGGCTTTGTTCAAAGTTTTCTTGCTGCCATCTTGGGGCGTCAGACATATGGGCATTGTATCCCATGAGAGGTGCTTGCTTTTCTTTAAGTTGAGAAAAAGCAGTGCTGCAGCAAACTAATAAAACCAATAAGTATTTAAGCATATTCTAATTTATATAATTAACTAAAAATGCTCAAACTTATTTTAGCTAAACATTTCTTTAACTTTATCAAAGAATGATTTGTCTTTGGCTGAAGGTTTTGGCTTGAAATTTTCGGAATCTTTATGTTTCTCGAAAAATGCTTTTTCTTCTTTAGATAGCTTTTGAGGAGTCCAAACATTTAGATGAATCAAGATGTCACCGGTTCCGTAACCGTTTAAAGAAGGAATTCCCTTTCCTTTTAATCTCAAAATTCTTCCTGCTTGAGAACCTGCTTCTATTTTAATCTTCACTTGTCCTGTTACTGTAGGAACTTTTACTTCGCTTCCTAAGGCTGCATCCGCAAAACTAATGTAGCAGTCAAAATGTAAGTTGTCATTTTCTCTTTTTAGTTGAGCATGATCTTCTACGCTTAGCAATACGATTAAATCTCCGGCATACCCATCAAAAGGGGCGTCGTTTCCTTTTCCTGTTACTTTTAACTGCATTCCATCTTCAACTCCTGCAGGAATGTTTATGCTAACAACTTCTTCTTTCTCAATTAAACCATGAGCGTTCGATCCTTTTGGTCTACTGTCTATAGATTTACCTAAGCCACTACAAGAAGGGCAGCTAGCACTAGTTTGCATCTGACCTAAGATTGTATTTGCTATACGAGTAACTTGTCCTGTTCCTCCACATTGAGCACAGCTTTTATAGCTTACTCCTTCTGCTTGAACTAACTTTTTTACTTTAATTTTTTTCTCAACTCCATTTACAACATTTTCGAGGTTGATTTTAAGTTTTATTCTAAGATTCGATCCTTTTACTTGTCTTCTTCCCCCACCTCTTGATCCGCCTCCGAAAAAACTATCAAATGGGGAGCCTCCGCCACTTCCAAAAATATCACCAAATTGATTGAATATGTCGTCCATATTCATTCCTCCTCCGCCACCTCCGTAGCCTCTGTTTCCCATTCCTGCATGACCAAACTGATCGTACTTTTGCTTCTTTTCAGCGCTACTTAAAACATCATATGCTTCTGCTGCTTCCTTGAATTTTTCCTCCGCCTCTTTATTATCCGGATTTTTATCTGGATGAAATTGGATAGCCATTTTTCGATAAGCCTTTTTTATCTCTGTTTCGCTTGCTGATTTAGAAACACCTAAAACTTCGTAATAATCTCTTTTGCTCATAGTATTGTTAGTTGTTAGCTACTACCACTTTTGCGTAGCGAATAACTTTTTCATTTAAAAAATATCCTTTTTCAATTACGTCTATAATCTTTCCTTTCATTTCCTCGGAAGGAGCTGGGATGTTTGTAATTGCTTCATGGTAATCAGTATTTAATTCCTGACCAATCGGATTGTCTATTTCTTTAAGACCTTTAGACTCAAGAGTTGTTTTTAATTTGTTGTAAATCAAACTTACTCCTTGATCATCTTCTAAATTTTCTCCTGCCTCTTTTTTGGCTTTCATTGATCTTTCGAAGTCATCTAATATAGGTATGATAGCCGATAGCACGTTTTCTCCAGCGGTTTTATATAATTCGATTCTTTCTTTAGCAGTTCTTTTTTTGAAATTTTCGAATTCAGCAAAAAGACGTAGGTGTTTGTCGTTCAATTCAGCAATTTGATCTTTAGAAGATTTCTTAGCTTCATCAGTCTTTTTCTTTACTGTTTTTTTCTTTTCCTTTTTTTCTTTTTCCTCACTCATCTTTTAAACAAATTTATTTTTTATGGTACGTTTCAATAATAATGCCAACATAAAAAAAGCAGTCAATTTGGCAGATTGACTACTTTTTAATTCATTTCTGACAATTATTATTTAATTGATATTTTCTTTAAAAATTGATTTAATTCATCCCCTCTAAGGTTTTTGGCAATAATAATTCCATTACCATCTATAATATAGGTGCTAGGGATAGAATTAATTTCATAAAGCCAAGCAGCGCTTGATTGCCATCCTTTTAAATCGCTAACATGGTATTCCCATTTTAGTTGATCTTTTACCATAGCTTTAAGCCAACTTTCCATGTTTTTATCTAAGGAGACACTAAAAACTTCCATTCCTTTTGCGTTTTCAAATTTTTGTTTTTTAAATCTATCGTAGGTTTTAACAAGATTCGGATTTTCTCTTCTACACGGTCCACACCAAGATGCCCAAAAGTCAATAATAACAACTTTTCCTTTGAGTTGAGATAGCTTCATAAGCTCTCCATTCGGATTTTTTTGAGATATTTCTGGAGCTTTGTCTCCAATATTCAATCCTACGTTCTGACTATAAACAGACATACTTATAAGTAGTCCTAATACGGCAAATAATTTCTTCATGACTTAGTTTACTCTTTTAATGTTTGCACCTAGTGCGATTAGTCGTTTGTCAATGTTTTGATATCCTCTGTCTATTTGGTTTATGTTGTCAATAGTAGAAGTTCCTGGTGCTGATAAAGCTGCAATTAATAAAGATACTCCAGCTCTAATGTCAGGAGAAGTCATTCTTGTAGCTTTTAGCGGACTTGTTCTGTTTAGTCCAATTACGTTAGCTCTATGAGGGTCACACAATATAATTTGAGCACCCATGTCAATTAATTTGTCCGTAAAAAATAATCTGCTTTCAAACATTTTTTGATGTATTAAAACACTTCCTTTTGCTTGAGTTGCAACAACTAAAATAATGCTCAATAGGTCTGGAGTGAATCCTGGCCAAGGTGAGTCTGAAATAGTTAAAATTGATCCGTCTATAAAACTTTCAATTTCATAAGATTCTTGAGAAGGGATAAATAAATCGTCTCCTCTTAATTCCATTTTTATACCAAGCTTTTGAAATACTCTAGGTATAATTCCTAACTCATTATACTTTACATTTTTAATAGTGATTTCTGACTGAGTCATTGCAGCAAGACCAATAAATGATCCTATTTCAATCATATCAGGTAATATAGTATGTTGGCAACCTCCAAGTTTTGAAACACCTTCTATTACTAAAAGATTAGAACCAATACCTTTAATGTCAGCTCCCATGCTGTTCAACATTTTACATAATTGCTGTAAATATGGCTCACATGCGGCATTGTAAATAGTTGTAGTTCCTTTGGCCATTACTGCAGTCATCACAATGTTTGCAGTACCAGTAACAGAAGCTTCATCAAGTAACATGTATGTTCCTTTTAGCCCTTTTGTAGTAACTCTGTAAAATTGTTCTTTTGAATCGTATTCGAAATCTGCTCCTAGTTTTTGAAATCCAATAAAGTGAGTGTCTAATCTTCTTCTTCCAATTTTGTCACCTCCTGGTCTTGGTATAAAACCTTTTCCAAAGCGTGCCAATAGCGGACCTACAATCATTATCGAACCTCTTATTTTCGTTCCTTTCACCTTAAACTCATCTGAGGTTAGGTAATCTAAGTTTATCTTGTCAGCTGTGAAAGAATAGCTAGAATCGCTAAGCTTTACAATTTTCACACCTAAATCATTTAGAAGATCAATAAGTATGTTGATGTCTACAATGTCAGGTACATTATTGATTATAATTTCTTCTTCGCTTAATAAAACAGCGCATAAGATTTGTAGGGCTTCATTTTTTGCTCCTTGAGGTTCTATTTCTCCTTTGAGTTTTAATCCTCCTTCAATAATAAAAGAACTCATATTTTAATTTCTTGAATGGTTACGGTGATTTCTTGGATTTGTTTTTTTCTTCTTCTTAAATTGATTTTGCTTTGGCGGTGGGTTTACCTTGTGAAGCTCAGTTCCTTCAGGTAATGAAAGCTTTTGATTAGATAAAGTAACTAATTGTTTTAGTATTGTTTTGTCTTCTACTGAATCTAAATTCCAATTTATATATGACTTTTTCATTTGGTTAGCGATGGCTAAAACCAATTTTTCTTTTAAGTCAGCATCTTCCATTTTAACCGCTTCTTCAATCATCAATTCAACAATCTTTCCGTAATGGTTGTATTTGATTTTTTGATTGGGATAATTTAATGGTTCTGGTTTCTTAAAAAGGTCTTCAATATTTGGTTTTGGGTATGGAGAATCAACATCTAATTTAAAATCAGAAATGATAAAAATATGATCCCAAAGTTTGTGTTTAAAATCTTCAATATCCCTTAAATGAGGGTTTAATTCTCCCATCAAATTTATAATGCTTTCAGATGTTTTTTGACGTTTTTCTTTGTCCTCTAAATTAACAGCAAAATCAACCATTTTCTGAATATGTCTACCATATTCAGAGATAATTAACTTTTCTCTTTGAGTGTTGTATTCTAATTCCATAAAATTTTATATATCTATTTACAAATTAAGTCAATTTAGTTGACTATTTGATGATTTTTAATTTAGCAAATTTTAACAATAATTGCTTTTCGCCTGCGTCATTGAAAAGTACTATTGCTTTTTTACTTCCATTTTTATTTTCAATGCTTAAGATTTTGCCAATTCCAAACCTCTCATGTTCTACCAACATGTTTTCTTTTAATAATTCGCTGTTATCAATAAATGGCCCTGAGCTAGTTCTTGTTTGATTTACCTTAGTTAGGTTTTTAGGTGTGAACTTAGGGGTAGGGGGTTTTGGTGCTGTTTTTGGTTTCGCACTGTAATTAGTGTTAACCTTATAATTGTTGGTTTTGGGTTTTGCTTTTTGTTTGTTTCTGAAAACAAATTGCCAATCTAATAAAGAATCATCAATTTCTTCCAGAAATCTACTAGGTTCACAATCAATTAACTGTCCCCATCTCCATCTGCTTGTAGCGTAAGAAAGTTGGATTCTTTTTTCTGCTCTTGTTAGACCAACATAGAAAAGCCTTCTTTCTTCTTCTAATTCTTGTCTTGAATGAATTGCCATTTGAGAAGGGAATAGATTTTCTTCTAATCCCACTAAATAAACGTAAGGAAATTCAAGGCCTTTAGCAGCATGAATGGTCATTAATGTTACTCGCTTTTTTTCGTCATCTTTATCATTGTCCTGATCAGTTAGTAGGGCAACATCTTGCATAAAAGTTCCTAAGTCACTAGGTAAGTCTTGTTCTTTGTTTTTAACGGAAAACTCTTTAATAGCATTAAGAAGTTCTTGAATGTTTTCGAGACGACTTATTCCTTCTGGCGTTTTGTCTTTGTTTAGTTCTCCTAAAAGACCTGTAGATTTAGCAACGAATTCGGCTAGTTGATAAGCATCATCACTTAACTGCACTTTAAAGCTATTTATAGCTAAGACAAAGCCCGTTAGTTTTGAAAGTGTACCACTATTAATATTTATGTTAGAATGAAAAAGAGGATTTTCTATACATTCCCAAATAGAGATATTGTTTGTTCGTGAACAAATTAAAAGTTTCTGAATAGTTGTGTTTCCAATTCCTCTGACGGGATAATTGATTACTCTTTTTAATGCTTCTTCATCTTGAGGATTGATCATTAATCTAAAGTAAGACAATAGGTCTTTAACCTCTTTTCTTTGGTAAAATGAAAGTCCTCCAAAAATCTTATACGGAATATTTCTTTTTCTTAAGGATTCTTCTAATGATCTTGACTGAGCATTTGTTCTGTATAATACCGCGAAGTCATTAAACGAACATCGTTCGTTCATTTGTGTTTCAAAAACCGATTGACTTACAACATTACCTTCTTCAGAATCGCTTATCGTTTTGCAGACCTTGATAGGGTCGCCATAAGAATTTTTACTAAAGACTGTTTTTTTAATCTGATTTTTGTTGTGCTTAATTAAACTATTTGCAGCATTTACAATAGTTTGAGTTGATCTATAGTTTTGTTCTAGTTTAACACTTTTAAAATCTGGATAATCTTTTTCGAAATTAAAAATATTTTGAATGTTAGCTCCTCTAAAAGCATATATACTTTGAGCATCATCACCAACTACGCAAATGTTTTCGAACATTGCCGCAAGTCTTTTTATTATCATGTATTGAACATGGTTGGTATCCTGATACTCGTCTACTAAAATGTATTTAAATTTATTCTGGTACTTGTTTAATACTTCAGGAAAATCTCTAAGCAGTGTATAGGTGTTGAATAGCAAGTCATCAAAGTCCATTGAACCCGAGCTAAATAAACGTTTTTGGTAATTTGCATATAGTTGGCTAAATTCTGTCATTTTTCTCGACGAATCTTCCGATTGAAGTACGGCGCTAGATTTGTAGCCATTTACTGAAACCAATCCATTTTTCAAGCTACTTATTCTCCCAAGAACTACTCCGGGTTTATAAACATCTTTGTCCAGATTCATCTCTTTAACTAGAGCTTTTATAAGGTTTTTAGAATCTGCAGAATCATAGATTGTGAAGTTTTTTGGGTAGTTTATTTTTTCAGCTTCAAATCTTAGAATTTTCGAAAAGACGGAATGGAAGGTTCCCATCCATAGGTTGTTAGCTTCGCTTCCGTCTATTAGGCTTCCAATTCTACCTTTCATTTCTTTAGAAGCCTTATTTGTAAATGTTAAGGCCAATATGTTGAAAGAATCAACCCCATTGTTAAGGAGATGAGCGATGCGGTAAGTTAAAACTCGAGTTTTGCCAGATCCTGCACCTGCAATTACCATTAATGGGCCGTCAATATGCTTGACTGCTTCAAGCTGTGTTGGATTGAGTTCGTCTAAAAAAGTGTTCAATTTTCAAAAATTAATTTCATCAAATATGCCCAAAGTTTCCTTTATTTCACAGTTATTTTCCCATTTTATTTCTGCACTTTTCAACAGGTTTGAAATATGATATAAAAAAGCTAAATTTATACCCCTAATTTATCTATGTTGAAGAAGATCATTTTTTTATTATTTACCATCATATTTTATGGTTCCGTTTATTCTCAGTGTGAGATGTCGGTTTCCGACACAACTCATGTAAAATGTTTTGGAGAGAATACTGGCGGATTTAATTTGCAATCTTCAGCAAGTCAGCCTTTTGAAATTTTTATAAGTAATGGGGTTGTTCAAAATAACAATTTAAATTTCACCAATCTTTTGGCTTCAAATTATACGGTTGTTTTGGTTGATAATTTGGGTTGTAAAGATACTATTGAAATCAAAATAAAAGAACCATCAAAGCTAGATGTTGTTTTGGCTTGTGATAACGGTCAGATTACTGCAACACCATTTGGTGGCGTTGAAGATTACTCCTATTCTTGGAAGTCAGATCAGGGTCAGCTTGTTTCTCAAAATAACTCTATAGCATTTGCTCCAAATTATTTGTTTGACTTTACTCTTACAGATGAAAATTTATGTGTTCTTACGGATACTATTTTGGTGTCTGCTGATTTTGTTGTCGATAGCCTTTTGGGTCAATTACCATTTAATGTGGTTACTACTAATCTTAGTTCTGAAGGCCAGTATTCTTGGGATTTTGGAGGGCTTTTTAGTTCTACTTTTGAGAATCCTGATTATACTTTCGAAAACGTAGGGGAATATGAGCTTGAACTAATTGTTAGCGATGAGTTTGGTTGCGAGGACATGAAGCAAGTTGTTGTAGATGTTCAAGGCTTTGATTATGAGCTCAATAATTGGGAAGACTTTCCTAATGCATTTTCGCCTAATGATGATGGTACAAATGACTTTATTAGTTTTGAAGATAGCCATGCATTAAGTGAGTTTAAAGTAACCATCTTTAACAGGTGGGGTAAGCCATTGCTGAGTTGGGATGATCCAAGTTTTAAATGGTATGGTAAAACCAAAAATGGCAATAAAATAGATGAAGGGGTATATTTTTATCATTTGAATGCAAGTGGACAGAATGGGAAAATGTATGAGAAAAAGGGTGTTTTAACCATGTTCAAGTAATGTTAAAAACTTTGTTGATAGCCATTTTTTTAAGGTTTTCAGGTAAAACGAATAATATTATATTTGTCAGATTGTGAAGTAATGAAATAGATTACCGCAATTAACAGTATACGAAAGAGAAATAAACTTTTATATAAAAGTCAAAAATATGAAGATCACACTACGCTATTTTATTATTTTGCTTCTAGCTAATACGGCAGTATTGAATTCTAGTTATTCGCAAAATATAATTTATTCACAAGACTTTGAAGATCCAACTTTAATGGATTGGACTTTAAACGTTCCTATTAATTTTTTAGGTACAGTTGCTTCAACAAACAACTTCTTTCAGGTAAATAATACATATCCTGGAGGAGTTTTTAATGGCAACGCTGTTCCTGATACTGATCCACAAATAGCTTCAATTGATGGTGCACCTTTTAGTAATTATTTGCACGTTACTTCATTTATTGCCCAAGCAAACATTATTGAAAACACCAATTACATTGATGTATTTTACTCCAATCCTTTTAATATTATTAATCAAGAGTTGATTAGTGTTTTTACCCCTGATTACAGTACGGAAGGATACACTGATGTTGGTTTAGATTTTCATTGGTTGTCAGGAGTTTCTACAACAGGATTTGGTACCCAATTGTTTTACTCAACTGACTTCGGTATAAACTGGACAGAGATAGGGACTTCTAGAAGCGATAGCTCTTGGTATAATGAAGTAATTGACATGACCAATTTGTTAGATGATTTACCGAATGTAAGATTCGCTTTCGTATTTAATAATGATTTGGGAGGTTCTCTTGTTGGCTTTGCTTTAGATGATTTTAAAATTACGGCTGAGTGTCAAATTAGCCTAGGCGAAGATTATTCGGTTTGTTCTGGTGAAACCACAAACATTCAGGCTGACACTACATTTTTTAATGCTTTTAATTGGAATACAGGAGCTACATCAGACAATATTGATGTGGTTGTTAATTCTGATACCACTATAATTTTGAGTGTTTCTAATGGTGAATGTCCTCTAGTTTTAGATACGCTAAATATTTCAGTCCAGTTTGAACGCCCTGTAATTTCTTTAGAGGTTCAGGCTGAAATTAACGGAATTGGTATTTCGTGTTATGGCGATTCTAGTGGTGTTTTAACTGCTGAAATAATAGGAGGAACTTCAAATGCTGACAGCTCATATAATGTCTCTTGGTTCGATTCAAATATGAATCCTGTCAACCAAGATTTTGTAGAACAAGATTATTTTAACAACTTTACTTCTATTTTAACAAATGCTTACGAAGGTCAATTCTTTGTTGAAGTTACAGATGCAGTTTGTTTTGTTCCAGTTAGCGATAGTATTGAGATTTCCTCAAATGTTGAAATTTTAAATACTTTTGATGAAGTACAGGTTAGTTGCTTTGGTTTCTCTGATGGAATGTTAACTGCAAATCCTTCAGGTGGGGTAGCACCATATAATTATGACTGGGGTTTCTATGGAACAAATCAATCAATCAGTGGATTAGCTACTGGCGCTTATTCTGTAGTGATTACCGATAGTGTTGGTTGTCCTATGGAATTTACAACAAACATTGTGCAGCCAAATCAATTACTTGTTGATGCATCAATATTGTCAGAGATTAGTTGTACCGGTTTGACTGATGGAATATTAACTGCTGTTGCTTACGGTGGAACAGTTCCTTCGATTAACGATTACTATTTTGTATGGAGTCATCCTAATTTTGATTGGGTAGATAACGTAGAAAATAACCTTCAAACATTAGGAAGTTTACCTCCATCAGTCTTGGCTGTTGATGCATTAAATCCTAATTATCAAGATTTCACTTATCCGTACACAGTTACTGTTTCGGACGAAAATGGTTGCGAGGCTACTTCAGATATTTATTTAGTCGAACCTCAAGAATTAGAAATTTTTGTTTCACAAGATATTTTGCCAGCTTATTGTAATAATAATAATCCTGGATTTAATACAGGATGGGCCCAAGTATCTGCCCAAGGAGGAACACCTAATCAAAATAATAACTATGATTTTGTTTGGTCAATTGATGGTCAAACAGATCAAGATGTTCTCTACAGTACTATAGAGTCTGTTAACTCAGGAAGTTACAGCGTTACTGTGGTTGACCAAAGATTATGTGCTGATCAAATCGAAATTGAAGTGGGTATAGAGCCAACTTGGCAATCTTACACATCCTCTATTGCTGCAAGTTGTTTTGGTAGCAATGATGGTGCTGTTTCTATTCAAATGGAAGGAGGTTGTGGTGATGTTGATAATAGTTGCAATTTTACTTATCAATGGCAAGGTGGTGGTGCCACAGGAAATAATTTACAAAATGTTCCAGGTTTACAACAAGGTAACTTTTCTGTTATTGTTACTGATGAGTGGGATTGTCAGGCTACTTATACGGTAGTTGTTGATGGCCCTACAGCTGTAGAGTACGAGGTAACTTCTTTAGTAGATCAAAGTTGTTTTAGTGCAGCAGGAACTTCTGATGATGGAGAAGTGGAAGTTAATGTTAATGGGGGAAATGCTCCTTATAATATTTTTTGGATTGATGAAGCTGGAAATCAAAATGGCCCTATTAATACGCCAGATATAGCATCTGTTTCAGACCTAGCTCAAGGAGTTTGGGAATTGCAAGTGTTTGATGATAACGGTTGTGTAGGTGTATTTGATCTGGCATCCTTACATCCGAATCCTTTTGTGATTGACCCAGGTATTGAAGTAACAGCGGCAATTAATACCGACGACTTATTTTTAACCGATACCATTAGATGTTTTGAAGATGATAACGCAAGTGCAATTGTTGTAAATCCTAATCCTCAATTTAGTTACTCTTGGTATTCTAGCGCTAATCCTGGTGTTGTAATTGATCAAGGTAATTCGACCAATTCATTGCCTGCTGGCGATATATTTGTAATGGCTTCTTATCAACTAGGATTATGTACACAACCATCTGTTCCTGTTACTATTGAGCAAATGCCTTCTTTTATTTTAGTAGAAAATCATGTAGCACCTTCTTGTTTTGGTGATTCGGACGCTGTAATCAATTTAACGGTTAACGGAGCTACTCCATATTTAAATAACTTTCAGCAGTCCGATTACAATTTTGAATGGTTCCCATTAGAGCTTAACGGTCAAGGTGTGGTTCAGACAAATGGTCAGTTACAACTTTCTATAGATAACGTTACCTCTGGAACTTACTTTTTACAAGTGATGGATAGATATGGATGTGATACCGTTTTCAATATTGCTATTTTAGACCCTGACCCATTGACTGCTGATATTGTTACCCAAAACTTAAGTTGTAATTCAGCAAATGCTAATGAAGATGGCCAAATTCAAGTTTTAGCAATTGGCGGAACTCCTCCTTATCAAAATTTTAATATTCAGGGAGCACAAAATCAAACTAACAATAGCGGAAACTTTAACAATCTGATAGAAGGGAATTATAATGTTTCATTTCAGGATAGCGAAGGTTGTTCGTCTATGACAACAACTATTTCATTGTCTCAACCGCCTGCCCTCGTGATTGGTTTAGAATCTTCATTAGATGTTTTATGTAATGGAGATAATTCTGGTGAAATACAATTGTCAGCCGTTGGAGGAACTCAACCATATTTTTCTTATGAAATTACTAATCCTGGAAGCGTTACTCAAGCAAATGGATTATTTCAAAACTTAGTAGCTGGTACATACACCATACAGGTTGAAGATGAAAATGGATGTACTAATGAGGATGAATATATAATAGATGAGCCTCAAGCACTAACCGTACCAACATTTACTGTAGTTGATGCTAGCTGTTTTAATTTCGATGATGGTCAAATTAATATGAATATTAGTGGAGGTCTTTCTCCTTATGTATTTAATTGGTCAAACGGAGATAACACCGAAGACCTAATGAATCTTTCTTCTGGAAATTATTCTGTTACTATAACCGATGAAAATGGATGTATACAAAATGGTGCTACTTTTGTGTCTCAACCAAACGAAATTATGGCTGAATGGTTAATTCCAACTCCTGGAGCTAACGGACAGTCTATTGTATCTCAACCTGCACCCTTTACAGTTAGCTTTGTAGATGTTAGTATTGATCATGATTCATCATTAACAGAATGGTGGATAAACGGAGAAAATAGCTCTAGTCTATTTTTTGGCTCTGATGGCTTTGTCGATCATACGTTCCGTCAAGTAGGAGAGTACGAAGTAACAATGTATGCATACAACTCTAACGGATGTTTTGATACTGTTTCTGTTAGCGTTACAGTTCAAGGTATAAACCACATTAATGCCTTTTCTCCAAATGGAGATAATATTAATGACTTCTTTTATTTCGAAAACTACGGAATAATGGAGCTTAACGCAGTTATCTTTAATAGGTGGGGAGATAAAATATACGAAATGAATACTCCTGATGAGCAGTGGAACGGAATCTCTTTAAATGGTTTAGAAGTGCCTGAAGGAGTTTATTTCTTTGTTTTAAATGCTACAGGGGAAGATGGATCAATATTCCAAGAAAAAGGATCTGTTTCTTTATTCAAATAAGATTTCTTTTAATTCTAAACCTTAATTATTATGAGATTAAACATTTTAATATTTACTTTATTTGTTGCTTTAACTCAGGTTAAGGCTCAATTTATTATTTCTCCTGATACTGCGGTGTGTTTGGGTTCAGAGGTTACATTGTTAGCAGCAGGAGCAAATAGCTCACCTTCATTTGTTAATACCGATGATGTTCACTCTGATGTAGTTGATTTAGGTTTTGATTTTAATTTTTATGGAAATGTATACAATCAGTGTGTGCTTTCTGCAAATGGTTATATTACTTTTGATTTCGACCAAGCTGGTGCTTTCTCTCCTTGGACTATTCCTGCTGTTATTCCTAATCCAGGAACAGTTCCAGAGAATGCTATTTTAGCTCCTTGGCATGATATTGACCCTGGAGTAGATGGAAGTATTGTATTTGGAACTTATGGCGCTGCCCCAAATAGAGTGTTTTATGTTGTTTGGTGTAACGTCCCTATGTTTTCTTGTAATGAATTGATTTCTAGTCAATACTTATTGCTATATGAAACAACTAATAAGATTGAAATGCATATTGAGGAAAAACCATTGTGTGTTGGTTGGAATGGGGGAGCTGCTGTTCAAGGAATTGTAAATGAAAATAGCACATTGTCTGAAATTGTTACTGATCCTGTTTTAAACCAACCCAGAAACTTTCCTTTACAATGGACAGCTGCAGATGAAGGTTGGGAGTTTATTCCAAATGATGATTTCACTTCTTATGCTATTTCCGAAATACCTTATTTACCTATAACTACTGGTACGATTAGCTGGTTAGATCAGTTTGGTAATCTTTTAGTAGATGGCTTATCTTTAACTGTAAATCCTGAAATTGTAGGCGATAATTATTATTACATATCTATTGTAGATGTGTGTACTGGTGAGTCTGTAGAAAACGCTGATTCAGTACTTATTCAAGTTGCTCCTCCTACAATAGCAGGAGCTGACTCTACTGTTTTTCTTTGTAATTCTGACGATATAGTAGATTTGAATAGTTATTTAAGTGGTGGACATGAAGCTGGTGGGGAATGGTTTTCACCAGATTTTGTTTCTATGGTTAATTTATTAGACCCTTCCATTGCCCAAAGTGGTGATTATACTTATATAACATATGGCTTACACCCAAATTGTAATGATACCTCTGTCATAGACATTACTATTAATATACTTCCTTATGCTGGTATTGAAGCTTTTAAGCTGGTATGTTCGGGAGATCCAACTTTTAGTTTATTTGATGAACTAAACGGAAGCCCAGATAATGGGGGGGTGTGGTTTAATCCAGACGGAATAGAAGTAACCAATTCTTTTAGTCCTCAAAATTCAATAGTTGGGGAGTATACTTATTTAATTGAAGGTCTAAATACTTGTAATTCAGCCTCACAAACAGTTAATATTTCCTATCAAGAATCATTTTCTATAGAAACTTTCACTACTTCTGTTACTTGTCCTGGAATAAATGATGGGTCTATTTATTTGATTGCGGAAAACAGTACTGTTACCCCTATTACTTATTCGATTGATAATGGGTCTAATTACTTTAGCTTTAGCTCTTTTGATAATCTTGAATTTGGTTCTTATTCTGTTTTAGTAAAAGATGGAAATGGATGTATTGCAGATACTGTGCTTGAGATTGAATCTTCTCAAGAGCCAATTCAAGTATTTGCATCTTCTCAAAATGTACTTTGTCCTGGAGATAACTTCGGACAAGTTTTTATTGACACTATAATTGGTGGTGATGAAAACATGGATTTTGATTTTAACTGGTTTTCTAGCGAAACAAATCAATTAGTTGGCACTAGTGAAAATTTGCAGGTTCCTTCTGGTGGTTACTACTTGGTTGCTCAGCAAAATAGTTGTTATGGAACCGATGGAGTGATTGTAAACGATTACAATGAGTTGAGTTACATAATTAATAAATCAGACATAAGTTGTTTTGGTGGAGAAGATGGAGCTATAAGTGTTAATGTTAATGGAGGTGGAACTCCTCCATATTCTTACAATTGGGTAACTAATGGAGGTGCTAGCACAAACAACATTTTCAACCTTCCTAAAGGCGTTTACACTCTTGAGTTAACCGACTCTAATAATTGTGTGATAAATATTGATGTTACATTGACAGCTCCTTACGAGCCTTTGTCAATTATTCAAACTACGAATAATATGAGTTGTTTCGGAATTCCAACCGGGTCAGCACAACTTGCTGTAAATGGAGGTACTGCACCATACAATTATAATTGGAGTAGTGGTCAGGTAAGTAGCTATGCCGAACAATTATTAGCTGGAACATATGAAGTTGATGTTACTGATAGTCGAAATTGTCAAATATCTGAAACAATTATAATTGAAGAGAATTCTGAAATCGTTTCTACTATTTCTACACAAGAAGTTACTTGTTTTAATGGAAGTGACGGTCTTGCTCTTATTTCCCAAACTGTTGGAGGAGTAGGTTTATATACTTACACTTGGTCAAACGGATTTAATACTCCTAATATTTCTAATCTTAATTTTGGAGATTACTGGGTAGTAACACAAGATTCTATAGGTTGTACTATTTCTGATACTGTTTTTATAGATCAACCTAAATCAATTAAAGTTCTTTTAACTCCAGCCAATCCACTTTGTTTTAACGATTCTAATGGTAGTATTCAGGCTGAGGTAGTTGGAGGAACTCCTTTCTTAAACGACACATACACTTATGATTGGTCCTTTTCAAACCAAAGTATAGGTTTTAATTCCTCACAAATTAATAGTTTATCTGGTTCAGAATTGCCTTATCAACTGACTGTAACCGATTATAATGATTGTACTGTAGATGCATTTACTTTTCTTGACAATCCTGCAGAGTTAAGATTAGATACGAGTGAATTGGTGCCTGCATATTGCGCAAATATTTCTACAGCTTCTGTTTCTGTTGTTGCTTATGGAGGGTTCTTAAATTCAGAAAGTAGTTATCAGTTTAGTTGGGAATCGGGAGAAATTGGTTCTATTCTTACAAATCAAACTTCAGGAAGTTATGTTGTTTATGTGGAGGACGATAATGCCTGTAGAGATACTCTTAGCATAGATATTCCATTAGAACCTACTTTTAATTCTACGATATCCTCTAATCCTTTGATTTGTTTTGAAGATGAGTCTGGTCAAGCAACAGTTAATGTTTCTGGCGGATTTAGTCCTTACACTTATATCTGGAATTATCCAGGTGGCAATTTGCAGTCACAAAGCGTCAATGAATTCGATGTTAAAGCAAGTTTACCTTCAGGAATGACCTCAGTAGTTGTTACCGATGTTAACGGATGTACAGTAACGAATCAAACTAATTTATCAGAACCTAATCAATTATACTATAGTGTATTTAAAGATAACGATGAGAGTTGTTCTGGAGATATAAATGCTTGCGATGGATTGCTAACAGTTAATGCATTCGGTGGAACTGGTGACTACTCATTTAGTTGGTTTGATTTAGACATGACTCTTATTGATAGTATAACAACTTCTGGAATATCTGCTCAAGCAAATAACTTGTGTAGTGGTTTTTATCAGTTTTCAGTTTTAGATGAGCGTGGCTGTATTGCTATTGAAAGCGGAAACGGAATTGTTTTACCTGCGGAAATTGTTTCTGGATATGAAGTTCAATCTGCAATTGACTTAAATTTATATTCAAATAATATTGTTTGTTTTGGTGACACCTCTGCTTATGTTGAGGTTATGAATCCTAATCCTTCTTTTATATATAGCTGGAATTTAAATGGTCAACCGTTTACAACAGGATTGTCAACTATGATTCCTGCTGGTTCCATTAGTTTAATGGCAAGCTTCCAAGTTTGTTCTTCTGTATCAGCTGATTTAATTATTGATCAGCCCAATCCTACAATGATTAATTCTATTTTAGAAGATATAAATTGTAATGGAGATAACACTGGTTTTATAGAAACGGAAACAATTAATGCTCAAGGATTAAGTTACTCTTGGTCCAATGGTTCTAACGATCAATCTATTTATAATTTATTAGCTGGCAACTATATTCTTACAACTACTAACAATCTTGGCTGTCAGACTAATTTTGAATTCGATTTAAGCGAGCCTACGCCTATTTCTGCCATACCAACTGTAATTGATGTAAGTTGCTTTGGAGAGGCCGACGGAGAGGTTAGTTTTGAGTTTGAGGGAGGTTCTGGTCCTTTTGTTATTGACTGGCAAGGAAACGATCCGTTTAATTTAGAAGTTGGTCAGTATCAATTTTTAGTTACAGATGATCTAAATTGTACTGAAACAGTTTCCGTTCAAGTAAACGGACCGTCTCAAGTTAGCGCTACTTTTAATTCATCAACTACACCTTTTAATGCTTCTGTTAATGGAGGTAATCCTCCATATACTTATCAATGGCTTTACTTTGGGAATATAGTTCTAGGGGCTAATGGAAGCTCTTTCAGTCCTTCTGAGAGCGGAATGTATACTTTACAAGTAACTGACGATAATGATTGCCAAGGACGTAGTTTAGCTCAAAATTATAATCAGTCATCAGTTGCAATAGAAAATTCAATAGAAAGCTCTTTTAATATTTTTCCTAATCCAATGACAACAAAATTAGTCGTTGAATTAAACGGAAGTAGTAATGAAGAGTTACACTTAAAACTCATAGACTCAAAAGGGAGTTTGGTTTATGAAACGATATTTAAAAATGAAACAATTATTGAAAGAGGTAATTTTTCAAACGGGGTTTATTCACTAATTATTACAGGAAGATCTACTCATATTATTGAGAAAATCATCATTTCTGATTTTTAAGAATAAATAAATTTCATGTTTTTATTTAAAAAACTGTCAAATAGTATTTGATACTAAATAAAAATGTTTAGTTTTGCGACCCGAAAATAGGGAAGAACAATTAAAGAAATATAGAAATAGTATGCCAACTATTCAACAATTAGTAAGAAAAGGAAGGACTAAGATCACGAAAAAGTCCAAGTCAATTGCATTAGCAAGTTGTCCTCAACGTAGGGGTGTATGTACGAGAGTATATACTACAACCCCTAAGAAACCTAATTCAGCAATGAGAAAGGTTGCTAGGGTAAGATTAACTAACGGAAACGAAGTTAACGCTTACATTGGTGGTGAGGGACATAATTTACAGGAACACTCTATCGTATTGGTAAGAGGTGGGAGAGTAAAGGATTTGCCTGGTGTTAGATATCACATTGTACGTGGAGCTCTTGATACTGCCGGCGTAGACGGTAGAACTCAAAGAAGATCTAAGTACGGAGCAAAGAAACCTAAAAATTAATTTTAGCGATATAAAATGAGAAAAAGTCCAGCTAAAAAGAGAAGATTGTTGCCAGATCCAAAGTTTAATGAAACTATGGTAACTCAATTCGTAAACAATATGATGCAAGACGGTAAAAAGTCTATTTCGTTTCGTATTTTTTATGATGCACTCGAAGTAGTTTCTAATAGAGTGGAAGATACTGATGCTATTGATGTTTGGAAAAAAGCAATCGAAAACGTTACTCCTGCTGTTGAAGTTAGAAGTAGAAGAATCGGAGGTGCTACATTTCAAATACCACAACCAATTAGAGATACTAGGAAATTGTCAATGGCAATGAAATGGATGATTGGTTATGCTAGAAAAAGAAATGACAAGAGTATGAGTCATAAATTAGCTGCTGAAATTGTTGCTGCCTTTAAAGAAGAAGGTGCTGCATACAAAAAGAAAACAGATGTTCACAGAATGGCTGAAGCTAATAAAGCATTCTCACACTTTAGATTTTAGTAAGATGGCAAAAAGAGATTTACAATTCACAAGAAATATAGGTATTGCTGCTCACATTGATGCAGGAAAGACTACTACTACCGAAAGAATTCTTTATTACGGGGGTGTTTCTCACAAGATTGGAGAAGTTCATGATGGTGCTGCCACTATGGACTGGATGGAGCAAGAGCAAGAAAGAGGTATTACTATTACTTCTGCTGCGACTACTTTAGGCTGGAATTATAGAGATCAAGATTATCATGTTAACATTATTGATACTCCTGGTCACGTTGATTTTACTGTTGAAGTAAATAGATCTCTTCGTGTTTTAGATGGTTTAGTTTTCTTATTTAGTGCTGTTGATGGTGTTGAGCCTCAATCTGAAACTAACTGGAGACTTGCTGATAACTATAACGTACCAAGAATTGGTTTTGTTAACAAGATGGACCGTCAGGGTGCTGATTTCTTGAATGTGTGTAAGCAAGTTAAAGAAATGCTTGGTTCTCATGCTTTACCATTACAAATTCCTATTGGAAACGAAGAAAACTTTAAAGGTGTAGTTGATCTTATCAACTTCAAAGGTATTGTTTGGAATGAAGATGACATGGGGATGACCTATGAAGAAGTTGAAATTCCTGCAGATATTATTGATGAGGCAAGAGAGTATAGAGGTTTGTTGTTAGAGGCAGTTGCCGAATTCGACGACACACTAATGGAGAAGTATTTCGAAGATGAGAACTCTCTTACGGAAAGAGAAATTTTAGAAGCATTAAGACAGGCAACTATCAACGGAAAAGTTATTCCAATGATGTGTGGTTCTGCCTTCAAAAATAAAGGTGTTCAAGCTATGCTTGATATGGTAATGGAAATTTTACCTTCACCTATGGATACTGAAGCTATTATTGGAACTAATCCTAAAACGGAAGCGGAAGAAAGTAGAAAGCCATCGATAGATGAGCCTTTTGCTAGTTTAGCATTTAAAATTGCTACAGACCCTTATGTTGGTAGATTGTGTTTTACTAGAGCTTACTCTGGAATATTGGAGTCAGGATCGTATGTTCTTAATACAAGAACAAACAAAAAAGAAAGAATATCTAGAATATTCCAAATGCATGCTAACAAGCAAAACCAAATTGATTCACTTCAAGCTGGTGATATTGCTGCCTTAGCTGGATTTAAAGATATCAGAACTGGAGATACACTTTGTGCTGAAAAGTCACCTATTGTATTGGAATCTATGGATTTCCCTGATCCTGTTATTGGAATTGCTATTGAGCCTAAAACTCAAAAGGATATGGATAAATTAGGTGTTTCTCTTGGTAAATTAGCCGAAGAAGATCCTACATTTACTGTTAAAACAGATGAAGATTCAGGTCAGACTATTATTTCTGGTATGGGCGAACTTCACTTAGATATTATATTAGATCGTTTAAGAAGAGAGTTTGGTGTTGAATGTAACCAAGGTGCTCCAAGAGTGACCTATAAGGAAGCAATTAAAGAAGCTATAACGTCTAGAGAAACATATAAGAAACAGTCTGGTGGTAGAGGTAAATTTGCTGATATGCAATTTGAGATATCTCCAGTTGATGAAGATTTCGAAGGTGAAGGTCTTCAGTTTGTAGACAAGATTAAGGGTGGAGCTATTCCTAAAGAATTTATTCCATCTATTAAGAAAGGTTTTGAGCAAGCAATGAGTAATGGTGTATTAGCTGGTTATTCGGTTGACACTTTGAAAGTTAGATTGTTTGATGGTTCTTTTCATGATGTGGATTCTGACGCATTATCTTTTGAGATTTGCGCAAAACTTGCATTTAAAAATTCATGTAAACAAGCTAATCCTGTTTTACTTGAGCCTATTATGAAAGTTGAAGTTGTAACTCCAGAACAGAACATGGGTGATGTTGTTGCCGATCTTAACAGACGTAGAGGTATCATGCAAGGTATGGATTCTAGAAATGGAGCTGAAGTTGTTAAAGCTAACGTTCCTCTTTCTGAAATGTTTGGATATGTTACTACTCTAAGAACGATTACCTCTGGTAGAGCTACTTCAACTATGGAATTTTCTCACTTTGCTGAGTGTCCTGCTAATATTGCTGAAGGTGTAATTGCTGAAGCTAACGGAACTAAAAAATAAGAAATAATTCATTGAATTATGAGTCAAAAAATTAGAATAAAATTACAATCCTATGATCACAACTTAGTAGACAAGTCTGCTGAGAAGATCGTTAAAACAGTTAAATCTGCTGGTGCAGTTGTTAGTGGTCCAATACCATTACCTACACACAAAAGAATTTATACTGTATTACGTTCTCCTCACGTAAACAAAAAGTCTAGAGAGCAATTTCAGTTGTGTGCTCATAAGAGATTAATGGATATTTACTCTACTTCTTCTAATACCATCGATGCGTTGATGAAGTTAGAATTACCAAGTGGAGTTGATGTGGAAATCAAAGTTTGATAATTTAATTAGTAAAGATTAAACAATGTCAGGAATAATTGGAAAAAAAGTTGGTATGACCAGCATTTACGATGTAAACGGTAAAAACATACCGTGTACCGTAATTGAAGCTGGACCATGCGTAGTAACTCAGGTAAAGACAACTGAGACGGATGGTTACAATGCCCTACAGTTAGGTTTTGGAGATCAAAAGGAATACAGAATGAATAAGCCTCAAATGGGTCATTTCAAAAAATCTGGTTCTACTCCAAAAAAGAAAATAGTTGAGTTTAGAGATTTTGTAGGTGAGCATGCGCTTGGTTCTACTGTCTCTGTTGACATTTTTCAAGAAGGTGAATTTGTTGATGTAGCCGGCACCTCAAAAGGTAAAGGTTTTCAAGGTGTAGTTAAACGTCACGGCTTTAGAGGAGTTGGTGATGCTACACACGGTCAACATAACCGATTAAGAGCCCCTGGTTCTATTGGTGCAGCTTCTTATCCTGCTCGTGTATTTAAAGGTATGCGTATGGCTGGACAAATGGGTAATGAAAGAGTTAAGGTAACAAACCTTCAGGTGATGAAAGTATTTCCTGAGAAAAATATATTAGTAGTTAAAGGAGCGATTCCTGGAGCTAAGAATTCATATGTAATTGTTGAGAAATAATGGAATTAGCAGTTTACAGTATAGACGGTAAAAAGACAAGCAAGAAGATCAAGCTTGAGAAAACAATTTTTGGTGCTGAACCAAACAATCATGCTATTTATTTAGATGTTAAGCAATACCTTGCTAATCAAAGACAAGGTACGCACAAGTCTAAAGAACGTGGTGAGATTACGGGTAGTACAAGAAAAATTAAGAAACAAAAAGGAACAGGTACTGCACGTGCTGGTTCAATTAAAAACCCTTTGTTTAGAAGTGGTGGTAGAGTTTTCGGACCTCGCCCAAGAGACTATGGTTTCAAATTGAACAAGAAAGTAAAGCGTTTAGCTAGACAATCAGCTTTGTCTATTATGGCTACGAAGAAAAATATCACTGTTTTAGAAGATTTTTCATTCGAATCTCCAAAAACTAAGCAGTATTTGGACATTTTGAACAGTTTTGAATTAAATGGAAAGAAAACATTATTAATTCTTAACGAACCAAATCAAAACATATATTTGTCCGCTAGAAACATTCAAAGAACTAATGTTACTACAGCAGCTAATTTGAATACATATCAAATTATGAATGCAGGTAATATTTTGATGTTAGAAAGTTCGATCAAAGAAGTTGAGAATTTATTAAGCTAAGAAAGATGAGTATTTTAATAAAACCAATAATCACTGAAAAAATGACCGCTGCAAGCGAAAAGTTTAATCGCTTTGGATTTGTAGTTGATCGTGACGCTAATAAAATTCAAATCAAAGCAGCTATTGAAGAGGCTTATGGTGTTAGTGTTGACAAAGTTAGAACTATGATATATGCTGGTAAAACTAAAAGTAGGTTTACAAAAGCAGGTGTTATTAGTGGAAGAACCAAACATATTAAAAAGGCAATTGTTCAACTTTCTGAAGGAGACACAATTGATTTTTATAGCAATATTTAATAAAGGATGGGAGTTAGAAAATTAAAACCAACGACCCCTGGTCAAAGATTCATGGTCTTAAATGACTTTGATGCTTTAACTACAGGAAATAACCCAGAGAAATCTTTGATTCTTAAGAAATCAAAGTCTGGTGGTAGAAATAATACTGGTAAAATGACTATGCGTCATACCGGTGGTGGTCACAAAAGAAGATATAGAGTTATCGACTTTAAGAGAGATAAGTTCAATATTCCAGCTGTCGTTAAGACAATTGAATATGACCCTAACAGGACTGCATTTATCGCATTGTTAAATTATGTTGACGGTGAGAAAAGATACATGATTGCTCCAAACGGTCTTAAAGAAGGTCAAACTGTTTTATCAGGTAAAGATATTGCTCCTGAAGTTGGAAACACTTTATATCTTTCTGAAATACCATTAGGTGCAACTATTCACAACATTGAACTAAGACCTGGTCAAGGTGGTGTTTTGGTTAGAAGTGCTGGAGCATATGCTCAATTGATGGCAAAAGATGGTAAGTATGCAATTGTAAAATTAGCTTCAGGTGAAGTTAGAATGATTTTACAAACTTGTTTAGCTACTATCGGATCAGTTTCTAATTCTGAGCATAGTCTTCAGAATTCAGGTAAAGCTGGTCGTAGTCGTTGGTTAGGTAGAAGACCAAGAACAAGACCAGTTGCGATGAATCCAGTCGATCACCCAATGGGTGGTGGTGAAGGTAGAGCTTCAGGTGGACATCCAAGATCGAGAAACGGTATTCCAGCTAAAGGATACAAAACTCGTGCTAAAAAGAATAAGTCGAATATTTATATTGTCGAAAGACGTAAAAAGTAATTTAACATGGCTAGATCGCTTAAAAAAGGACCATTTATTCATTACAAGCTTCAAAGAAAAGTTGAAGCTAACATTACATCTGCAAAGAGTGATGTAATTAAAACTTGGTCACGTGCTTCAATGATTTCACCTGAATTTGTGGGTCAAACAATTGCAGTTCACAACGGTAGACAATTTGTACCAGTGTTTGTAACTGAAAACATGGTAGGTCACAAATTAGGTGAGTTTTCACCTACTAGGACTTACAGAGGACATGGTGGTAATAAAAAGAAATAGATAAATATTTTATCAAATGGGAGTTAGAAAAAAAAATAAAGCTGAATTATTAAAGGAATCTCGTAAAAGCCTTGCTTTTGCAAAACTTAATAATTGCCCTACGTCTCCAAGAAAAATGAGATTAGTTGCTGATATTATTAGAGGCCTTGATGTTGATAAAGCATTAAACATATTAAAGTTTAATCCTAAGGAGGCTTCAAATCGTTTAGAAAAACTATTATTATCAGCTCTTGCGAACTGGGAAAGTAAAAACGAAGGTTCTAGAATAGAAGATAACGATCTTTTTGTTCATGAGATAACCGTTGATAGTGGCAGAATGCTTAAAAGAATTCAGCCTGCACCGCAAGGAAGAGCACATAGAATTAGAAAAAGATCCAATCACGTAACAATTGTTTTGGGTAGTAGAAAAGAAGAAAAAGTAACAGCATAATGGGACAAAAAACAAATCCAATAGGCAATAGATTAGGCTACATCAAAGGATGGGATTCTAATTGGTATGGTGGAAGAAACTACGGCGATAAAATTGCTGAAGATTTTAAAATCCGTCAATATATAGGTGTTCGTTTATCGAATGCTAGTATTGCCAAAGTAGTTATTGAGCGTACTCTTAAAATGGTAACTATTACTGTTCACACTGCGCGCCCTGGTATTATTATCGGTAAAGGTGGTCAGGAAGTTGATAAACTTCGTGAAGAGTTAAAGAAGATTACTAAAAAGGATGTTCAGATTAATATTTTTGAAGTTAAACGTCCTGAATTAGATGCAAGACTTGTTGCTGCTAGTATCGCTAGACAAATAGAAGGTAGAATTTCTTTTAGAAGAGCTATCAAAATGGCTATTTCTGGTACTATGAGAATGGGTGCTGAAGGAATTAAAGTTAAAATTTCTGGCCGTTTAAATGGTGCAGAAATGGCTAGATCAGAAATGTTTAAGGATGGTAGAACTCCATTACATACTTTCAGAGCTGATATTGATTATGCTCTAGAAGAAGCACATACTACTTACGGACGTATTGGTATTAAAGTGTGGATTTGTAAAGGAGAGGTTTACGGAGTACGTGATTTATCACCAAATATTGGTCAAACTAAGAAAACTGGTGGTTCTAATTCGAACTCTGGTAAATTTAAAAGAAGAAGAAATAACTAAGATAATAAAGGGTTAACGATATGTTACAGCCAAAGAAGACAAAGTTTAGAAAGATGCAAAAGGGCAAGATGAAAGGTTTTGCTCAAAGAGGTAGCCAATTGGCCTTCGGATCTTTCGGAATAAAAGCATTAGAAGAAACATGGATTACTGCTCGTCAAATTGAAGCAGCTCGTATCGCAGTTACAAGATACATGAAGCGTCAAGGTCAAGTTTGGATTCGTATTTTTCCAGATAAGCCAATTACCAAAAAACCTGCTGAAGTAAGAATGGGTAAAGGTAAAGGTGCTCCAGAATATTGGGCAGCTGTTGTTCGTCCAGGAAGAATGTTATTTGAATGTGAGGGAGTATCTAAAGAGGTTGCTCAAGAAGCAATGCGTTTAGCATCACAGAAATTACCAATAAAAACAAAGTTTGTAGTTCGAAGAGACTACACTGAGGCTTAATATATTTGAAAATGAAACAGTCTGTTATCACAGAAATGACTACGAATGAGTTAGAAGATCTTTTAGATCAAGAACAAAGTCGTATAGAAAAGATGAAAGTTAACCATATGGTTTCTCCTTTAGAAAACCCTAAACAATTAACTTTTGCAAGAAAAACAATTGCTCGTATTCAAACCGAATTACGTAGTAGAGAATTAAATGAAGCAATTTAGGAGATATGAGAAACCTAAGAAAAGAAAGAATCGGGACAGTTACTAGCAACAAAATGGCGAAATCCATTGTGATTTCTGTTACTCGTAAAGAAAAACACCCTCTTTATGGAAAGTTCGTAAAGAAAACTAGTAAATTTGTCGCTCACGACGAAAAGAATGAGTGTAATGCTGGTGATACTGTGCGAATCATGGAAACAAGACCGCTTAGTAAAAACAAGTGTTGGAGATTAGTTGAAATATTAGAAAGAGCTAAGTAAAATGATACAACAAGAAAGTAGATTAAAAGTTGCTGACAATTCAGGTGCCAAAGAAGTTCTTTGCATCAAGGTGTTAGGTGGTTCTAAAAGAAGATATGCTTCTGTAGGTGATACGATTGTTATCACTGTTAAAGATGCTATTCCTGCTGGAAACATTAAAAAAGGTACGGTTGCTAAAGCTGTAGTTGTAAGAACAAGAAAGGAGATTCGTCGAGCAGATGGTTCTTACATCAGATTTGATGACAATGCTTGTGTTCTTTTAAATCCGGCTGGAGAGATGAGAGGTACTCGTATCTTCGGGCCTGTTTCTAGAGAACTAAGAGACAAGCAATACATGAAAATAGTTTCATTAGCACCAGAAGTACTTTAAAAAATATAAATCATGCCTAAATTACACGTTAAAAAAGGAGATACTGTTAAAGTTCTTTCAGGAAATTCGAAAGGTCAGGAAGGTAAAGTAATCGAAGTTTTGATTGCTAGATCGAGAGCTATCGTTGAAGGAGTTAACATGGTGTCAAAGCATTCTAAGCCCAATGCTGCTAATCCTCAAGGAGGGATTACAAAAATGGAGGCTTCCATCCATATTTCTAACATTATGGTTGTTGATCCTAAATCAGGTGATGCTACTAGAATTGGCAGAAAATTAGATGATAAATCAGGTAAATTAGTAAGATACTCTAAGAAATCAGGGGAAATAATAAAATAATGTATACACCTAGATTAAAAAACAAATACAGAGAAGAGATTGTAGGAAGCTTAAAAACTGAGTTTTCATACAAGTCTATAATGCAAGTTCCTAAATTGGAAAAAATATGTATCAATCAAGGATTAGGTGCAGCTGTTGCAGATAAAAAATTGGTCGATCAGGCTTGCGAAGAAATCACTTTGATTACTGGGCAAAAAGCGGTTGCTACTAAATCTAAAAAGGATATCTCTAACTTTAAGTTAAGAAAAGGAATGCCAATTGGTGCTCGTGTAACTTTAAGAGGAGATACTATGTACGAATTTTTAGAAAGATTCATTACATCATCTTTGCCAAGAGTTAGAGATTTTAGAGGAATTAGTGCAACTGGTTTTGATGGAAGAGGAAACTATAACATGGGAATTAAAGAACAAATTATTTTTCCTGAAATTAATATTGACAAGGTAAATAAGATTACTGGTATGGATATTACTTTCGTTACCTCTGCTAATTCAGACGATGAGGCTAGAAGTTTATTAACACAATTTGGTTTACCTTTTAAAAAGTAAGTTATGGCAAAAGAATCAATGAAGGCTCGTGAAGTCAAAAGACAAAAAATTGTTGCTAAATATGCTGACAAGCGTGCTGCTTTAAAAGCAGCTGGTGATTATGAAGGGTTACAAAAGTTACCTAAAGATGCTTCACCTGTTCGTTTACACAACAGATGTAAGTTGACTGGTCGTCCAAAAGGTTACATGAGACAATTTGGTGTTTCGAGAGTTACATTTAGAGAAATGGCTAATAATGGCCTTATCCCAGGAGTTAGGAAAGCAAGCTGGTAATTAGAATTAAAGATATATTATGAACACAGATCCAATAGCAGATTATTTAACACGCATTCGTAATGCGGCCAAAGCGGGACATAAAGTTGTTGAAATACCTGCTTCGAATACTAAAAAAGAAATGACTAAAATCCTTATGGAAAAAGGTTACATTCTTAATTACAAATTCGAAGAAGATAACAAGCAAGGTATAATTAAGATTGCATTAAAATATAATGGTTTAGTTCCAGCTTTTAAAACAATCGATCGTATCAGTAAACCAGGTTTACGTAAATATGCTAACAAACAAACAATGCCAAGAGTTTTAAACGGATTAGGTATTGCTATTCTTTCAACTTCTCAAGGAGTTATGACAGATAAAGAAGCAAGAAAACTTAATGTTGGTGGCGAAGTTTTATGTCACGTATATTAATTTATAAATAAATAGAATAGTAATGTCTAGAATAGGTAAAAATCCAGTAGCTGTCCCTCAAGGCGTAGATGTAAATTTAGGTGACAACAATGTTGTTACGATTAAAGGAGCAAAGGGAGAATTAGTAAGTACATTTTCTTCAGAAATGATTATTAAGTTTGAAGATAATAATTTATTAGTTGAACGTCCGTCTGATAGTAAAGAACACAAATCGTTTCACGGTTTAACAAGATCCTTATTGAATAATATGGTGATTGGTGTTACAGAGGGGTTCAAAAAAGAATTAGAATTAGTAGGTGTTGGATATAGAGCTTCCAATACAGGACAAAAATTAGAATTAGCATTAGGGTTTTCTCATAATGTCGTTTTCCAAATTCCTGTTGAAGTTAAAGTTGAAACTGTTTCTGATAAAGGTAAAAATCCTATTATAGTTTTAACGTCTGTTGATAATCAACTTTTAGGAGCTGTTGCTGCTAAAATACGTTCACTTAGAAAACCTGAGCCATACAAAGGTAAAGGGATTAAATTTGTAGGTGAAGAAATAAGAAGAAAAGCTGGTAAAACATCCGCTAGTTAATAAAGAATAATTTTATATTACATAAAATGGCAGTTTCTAAAGAATCAAGAAGAAATAAAATAAGAACCAGAATTAGAGCAACTATCTCTGGTACAACAACTAAGCCAAGATTGGCTGTGTTTAGAAGTAATAAAGATATTTATGTTCAGTTAATTGACGACTTAAATGGAAGTACTTTAGTTGCGGCATCCTCGAAAGAAGTGTCTGGATCAAAAATGGAACAAGCAAATTCTGTTGGTAAGTCAATTGCTGAAAAAGCAATGGCTGCTGGTATTACTGAGATTGTATTTGATAGAGGTGGTTACCTTTATCACGGTAGAATTAAAGCATTAGCAGAAGGAGCAAGAGAATCAGGTTTAAAATTCTAAGTAATAAATATGTCAGATAAAAGAGTAAAAGCAAGCGATATTGAATTAGTTGACAAACTTGTCGGTATTCAACGTGTAACTAAAGTAACAAAAGGTGGTAGAACATTTAGTTTCTCAGCGATTGTTGTTGTAGGTGATGGAAAAGGTATTGTAGGCCATGGTTTAGGTAAATCACAAGAAGTTACAAGTGCTATCAGTAAAGCTATTGATGCGGCTAAGAAAAATTTAGTTAAGATACCTGTTCATAAAGGAACTATTCCTCATGAGCAATCTGCTAAGTTCTCTGGTTCTCAGGTTTTAATCAAGCCTGCTTCTAATGGTACTGGTGTAAAAGCTGGTGGTGCAATGCGTGCTGTATTAGAAAGTGCTGGTGTTACTGATGTATTAGCGAAATCAAAAGGTTCATCTAATCCTCACAACCTTGTTAAAGCTACTATTAAGGCATTGACTGAATTAAGAGATGCTAGAGCAGTTGCCAACCAAAGAGGTGTGAATTTAGAAACAGTATATAACGGATAATATTTATTCCAATGGCTAAAATTAGAATTAAGCAAGTTAGAAGTAAAATTGGTAGACCAGAATCTCAAAAGAGAACTATGGATGCTTTAGGCTTCAGAAAAATGAATCATGTTATAGAACATGAAGCTACTCCTCAGATTTTAGGAATGGTTAAAAAAGTAAAACACCTTCTAGAAGTAGAAGAAATTAAGTAAAAAACATTACACATTTAAACGAATGGATTTAAATAATTTAACACCTGCTGAGGGATCGGTTAAGAAAAGAAAAAGAATTGCTCGTGGAGAGGGTTCTAAAAAAGGTGGTACTTCAACAAGAGGTCACAAAGGAGCTAAGTCTAGATCAGGTTACTCTAGAAAAGTTGGTTTTGAAGGTGGTCAGATGCCACTTCAAAGACGTGTACCTAAGTTTGGTTTTACCAATCCTAACAGAAAAGAATATAGAGGTGTAAACCTTCATACTCTTCAATCTTTGGTTGATAACAAGAAAATCAAGGATACTGTAGATTTCGAAACTTTAATTCAAAATGGATTGGCTCATAAAAACGATATGGTCAAAATATTAGGAAGAGGCGAATTGACTGCTAAATTGAATATTACTATTCATGGTTTTTCTGCTAGTGCTATAGCTTCAATTGAAGCTGCTGGTGGTACTGCCAATACATTGTAATTTATTATGACAAATTTTCTTACTACATTAAAAAATATTTGGAAGATCGAGGAACTAAGGAATCGTATCCTTGTTACTATTGGTTTTATCCTTATATATCGTCTTGGATCATTTGTTGTGTTACCAGGTATTGATATTAACGCTTTAGCTGATCTTCAAAAGCAAACTGATTCAGGTCTATTAGGCTTGTTAAACACGTTTACTGGTGGTGCTTTTGCTAAAGCTTCTATTTTTGCTCTGGGGATAATGCCTTATATCTCTGCATCTATTGTTATTCAGTTGCTTGGTATTGCTGTTCCTTATTTCCAGAAATTACAAAGAGACGGAGAAAGTGGTAGAAGAAAAATTAATAATATTACTAGATACTTGACTATTCTAATTACAGCTGGTCAAGCTCCTGGTTATATTGCTAATTTACCTGCAGGTGCACTTGGCCCTGATTTCTTTTATATTCCATCTATTATATTATTAATTACTGGTACCATGTTTGTGATGTGGTTAGGTGAGAAAATTACAGATAGAGGTATAGGAAACGGTATATCACTTATTATAATGATAGGTATTATTGCCGCTTTACCTAATGCTTTAGGACTTGAATTCAAATCTGCTCTAGCTAACAATGCTGGTGGTTTAGTATTCTTCCTTCTTGAAATAGTTGCTTTATTGTTTGTAATCTTAGTTTGCATCTTGCTTGTTCAAGGTACTCGAAGAATTCCTGTTAACTTTGCTAAAAGGGTAGTAGGTAATAAACAATATGGTGGAGTAAGACAATACATTCCTTTAAAGGTTAACGCTTCTGGTGTTATGCCAATCATTTTTGCTCAAGCAATAATGTTTGTTCCTATCACTCTAGTTGGTTTCTCTAGTTCTGAAGCTATGCAAGGATTTGCTGCAACTTTTACTGATTTTGCCGGATTTTGGTATAACTTTACATTCTTTTTCATGATTGTAATATTTACTTATTTCTACACTGCTATTACGGTTAATCCAAAGCAGATGGCAGATGATATGAAAAAGAATGGTGGTTTTGTTCCCGGTGTTAAGCCTGGAAAAAGAACTGCAGAATTTTTAGATGATGCTATGTCAAAGATTACTTTGCCTGGCTCATTGTTTTTAGCATTAGTAGCTATTCTTCCTGCTTTTGCTATGTTGTTTAATGTTAGTCAAGGGTTTGCTCAATTTTATGGGGGAACATCTTTATTAATTATGGTTGGAGTTGTGTTAGATACACTTCAGCAAATTGAAAGTCACTTATTAATGCGTCATTATGATGGATTAACAAGTACTGGAAGAATAAAAGGAAAGTCGTCAGGAATGATGGCTTAATTCGATTTTTTATGATTTTTATAAAAACTGAAGAAGAAGTCGAATTAATAAGAAAAAGTTCTTTACTTGTTGCAAAGGCACATGCCGAAGTCGCTAAAATGATTCAGCCAGGAGTTACGACACTCCAATTAGATAAAAGAGCTGAGGAGTTTATCCGTGACAATGGAGGTACTCCTGCTTTTAAAGGTTATAATGGGTTTCCCAATACACTTTGTGTATCACCAAATGAACAAGTTGTTCATGGAATTCCAAATGATAAACCATTAGAAGACGGAACTATTTTATCTGTTGATTGTGGAGTTTTAATGAACGGCTTTTATGGTGATTCAGCTTACACTTACTCGATTGGTGAAATTGATGAAGAAACTAAAATGTTATTACAAATAACTAAAGAATCTTTATACAAAGGAATTGAACAAGCGATTGAAGGTAAGCGAGTAGGTGATGTAAGTTATGCTATTCAACAACATGCTGAAATGAATAATTACGGTGTTGTAAGAGAGTTAGTAGGGCATGGTGTAGGCGAAAGCTTACACGAAAGTCCGGAAGTGCCAAATTATGGAAAGCGTGGGAATGGTCCTAAACTCCAAGATGGAATGGTTATAGCAATTGAGCCAATGATCAACATGGGAGATAGAAAGATTAAACAACACGCTGATGGATGGACGATCACTACGTTGGATAATAAACCATCTGCTCATTTTGAGCATACGATTGCGATTAGAAAAGGTAAAGCAGATATATTATCTAGCTTTGAGTATATAGAAGAAGTGTTGAATAATAAAAGATAAATGGCCAAACAGGCACACATAGAACAAGACGGTACCATCACACAAGCTCTTTCGAACGCAATGTTTAGAGTAGAGTTAGAAAATGGTCACATAATAACGGCTCATATTTCTGGTAAAATGAGAAAGTTTTACATTAAGTTGTTGCCAGGAGATAAGGTGAAATTAGAAATGTCACCATATGATTTAACAAAAGGTAGAATCACATATAGATACTAAAAATGAAAATTAGAGCATCATTAAAAAAGAGAAGTGACGATTGTAAAATCGTTAGAAGAAAAGGTAGATTATACGTAATCAACAAAAAGAATCCTAAGTTTAAACAACGTCAAGGTTAATAAATAATTATATGGCTAGAATTGCAGGTATTGATTTACCTAAAAACAAAAGAGGAGTAATTGGTTTAACTTACATTTTTGGTGTAGGACCGACAATTGCTAAAAACATTTTGGATAAAGCTGAGATAGATCACAGCATTAAAGTTCAGGATTGGAATGACGATCAACTTTCGATTATTCGTGAGATCATTGGAGACGATATTACTGTCGAAGGTGAGTTAAGATCAGAGGTTCAGTTAAACATCAAACGTTTAATGGACATCGGTTGTAACAGAGGTATTCGTCATCGTTCGGGCTTACCATTAAGGGGGCAAAGAACTAAGAATAACTCCAGAACAAGAAAAGGTAAACGTAAAACAGTTGCTAACAAAAAGAAAGCCACTAAATAAACAATAATACCAACTATGGCTAAATCAAACACGAAAAAGAGAAATGTTAAAGTTGAATCAATAGGTCAGGCTCATATACAGGCTACCTTCAACAACATTATTATTTCATTAACCAACAATCAAGGTCAAGTTATTTCTTGGTCTTCAGCTGGTAAAATGGGATTTAGAGGATCAAAGAAAAACACTCCTTATGCAGCTCAAACTGCTGCAGAAGATTGTGCTACTAAAGCACATGAGGCTGGCTTACGTAAGGTGAAGGTTTATGTTAAAGGACCAGGTGCAGGTAGAGAGTCTGCAATTAGAACTTTGCATAATAACGGAATTGTAGTAACAGAAATTATTGATGTTACTCCTATCCCTCACAACGGATGTCGTCCTCCAAAGAGACGTAGAGTTTGATTCATTTTTAATATAGAAAAATTAGATAAATGGCAAGATATAGAGGTCCACAATCAAAAATTGCACGTAGGTTTAACGAGCCAATCTTCGGTCCTGATAAGGCTTTAGAAAGAAAAGCCTACGGCCCTGGTCAGCACGGTAATAACCGTAGAAACAAAAAATCTGAATACGCAGGTCAGTTAGCTGAGAAGCAAAAAGCGAAGTATACTTACGGTATTTTAGAAAAGCAATTTTCTAACTTATTCCAGGAAGCTTCCAGACGTAAAGGTATTACAGGTGAAATCTTACTTCAGCTTTGTGAAGCTAGGTTAGATAACGTTGTATTCCGTTTAGGAATTGCTCCAACAAGAAGAGCTGCAAGACAATTAGTTACACACAGACACATTACTGTAAACGGGAAAGTATTAAACATTCCTTCTTACTCTGTAGGTTTAAACGACACAATTGCTGTTCGTGAAAAATCAAAGTCTTTAGAGGCTATTTCTAGTTCTCTATCTAACACTTCAGAAAGATGTGAGTATGTTCAGTGGAACCCAGACGTTATGGCTGGAAAACTTGCTGCTATACCACAAAGAGAACAAATTTCAGAGAATATTAAAGAACAACTTATTGTTGAACTTTATTCTAAATAATAATTTAAATTATACCCATTAATATGGCAATTTTAGATTTTCAAAGACCCGATAAAGTATATATGATTGAATCTACGGATTCAGTTGGTAACTTTGAGTTCCGTCCCCTTGAACCAGGATACGGATTAACAATAGGAAATGCATTAAGAAGAGTATTACTTTCTTCCCTAGAAGGATTTGCAATTACTTCTATTAAAATAGAAGGTGTAGATCATGAATTTTCGACTATCAAAGGTGTTGTTGAAGACGTAGCTGAAATGATTTTAAATTTCAAGCAAGTACGTCTAAAGCAACAAATTGAAGACGAGCATTCTGAAAAAGTAACTATCAAAGTAGGCGGTAAAGAACAATTTACTGCTGGAGATATAGGTAAGAGTTTATCTAGTTTTCAAATACTAAATCCTGATTTAGTTATTTGTAACATGGATTCTTCTGTTACTCTTGAGTTAGAATTAATTATTGATAAAGGTAGAGGTTACGTTCCTTCTGAAGAAAACAAAAAGTCTTCTTCTCCAATAGGTACTGTTGCTATTGATTCTATCTTTACTCCAATAAGAAATGTAAAATTTAGCGTTGAAAACTTCCGTGTGGAACAAAAAACAGACTACGAAAAGTTAGTTTTTGAGATTCAAACAGACGGATCAATTCATCCTAAAGATGCATTAACTGAAGCAGCTAAGATCTTAATTCAACACTTTATGTTGTTTGCTGACGAAAATGTTTCTTTCGAGAAAACAGAATCGGATGCTACTCATGAATTTGATGAAGATACATTACACATGCGTCAATTATTAAAGACTAAGTTAACTGATATGGAACTTTCTGTTAGAGCATTAAATTGCCTTAAAACAGCCGAAGTTGAAACGTTAGGTGAACTAGTTTCTTTTAATAAAAGTGATTTGTTGAAATTTAGAAATTTCGGAAAGAAGTCACTTACTGAATTAGAAGAAATGGTATTAATTAAAGGTCTTTCTTTTGGTATGGATGTGGCCAAATTTAATTTAGATAAGGAATAGAAAATGAGACACGGAAAGAAATTCAATCATTTAGGAAGAAAAACAGCTCATCGTAAAGCAATGCTTTCTAACATGGCTTGTTCTTTAATTGAACACAAAAGAATTAAAACAACAGTAGCTAAAGCTAAAGCTTTAAGAAAGTATATCGAACCTTTGATTACTAAATCAAAAGATGATACTACTCACTCTAGAAGACTTGTTTTTAGTCATCTTGGACAAAAGGATTCTATAACAGAACTTTTTGGCAATATAGCTTCTAAAGTAGCTAGTAGAGATGGTGGTTATACTAGAATTCTTCGTACGCACAACCGTCTTGGTGATAATGCAGAAATGTGTATTATTGAGTTAGTTGACTACAACGAATCGTATGCAACTGCTGACAAGCCTAAATCAAAGAAAAAATCTACTAGAAGATCTGGAGCGAAAGCAACTGATTCTGTAGTTGAAGAAGCGCAGGTTATTGAAACTTCATCTGAAGAAAGTACTGATGTAGCAGCTGAAAATGCAGCTCCTGATGTATCTAACGATGAAGATGGCAAAGCTAGCGAAGAGGGCAAATAATTCTTTAAAGATTTTATATATAGTTAAAGGATAAAACGTTTTCGTTTTATCCTTTTTTTTTATTTTTGCAAACAATGAAGATGAAATATAAAAGTAAAGCTGAAGCAATTCTTGTTCTAGAAGACGGTACTGTATTTTTTGGCAAGTCTGCAGGTAGAGTGGGTACTGCTACTGGAGAAATATGTTTTAATACAGGAATGACCGGTTATCAAGAGATATTTACTGATCCTTCTTATTTTGGACAAATTATGTTAACTACCAATGCTCATATTGGAAACTATGGAATCCAGATGGATGAAGTAGAATCTGAGGGTACTAAAATTAGTGGTTTAATTTGTAAAAACTATAATGTAGACTATTCTAGAGTATCTGCTGATAAAGGAATTCAAGATTATTTTGAAGATGAAAATTTAGTAGGTATTTCTGATGTTGATACAAGAGCACTAGTTCGTCATATTAGAGATAAGGGAGCCATGAATGGTATTATATCATCTGAAAATCTTGATGTTACTGCATTGAAGCTTAAGTTAAATGAGGTGCCTTCTATGGATGGTTTACAACTTTGCGATAAGGTATCTACCAAAGAACCTTATTTCTTTGGTGACGAAAATGCAGATATTAAAATTGCTGTACTTGATTTAGGCGTAAAGCAAAACATATTAAGATGTATGTCTGATAGAGGTTGTTATTTGAAAGTTTTCCCTTTTAATACCTCTTATGAAGAAATGAAATCTTGGAATCCTGATGGTTTCTTTTTATCGAATGGCCCTGGCGATCCTTCTATGATGCCTGAGGTTGTTGAAAACGTTAAAAAAATTACTAGTACTGGCTTTCCAACCTTCGGTATATGTCTAGGTCATCAGGCTTTAGCATTATCGGAAGGAATTAATACTTTCAAAATGCATAATGGCCATAGAGGAATTAATCATCCTGTTAAAAATTTAAAAACCGGAAAATGTGAAGTTACTTCTCAAAATCATGGTTTCGGAATAATTGCTGAAGACGTTCATAAAAATGCTAATGTAGAGGTAACTCACGTTAACCTTAATGATGATACTATTGAAGGAATCAAAGTAGTAAACAAAAACGCATTTTCGGTCCAATATCATCCAGAGTCTTCACCGGGTCCTCACGACTCAAGATATCTTTTTGATGAATTTATTAATATTATAAAAACACACAAACCTAATGAGTAGAATTATTTCTATACATGCAAGACAGATTTTAGATTCTCGAGGGAATCCTACAATCGAAGCAGATGTAACAACAGAAAATGGTATTATTGGAAGAGCTGCAGTACCATCAGGTGCTTCTACAGGCAAGTACGAAGCTGTTGAATTAAGAGACGGGGATAAAAGCGTGTTTTTAGGAAAGGGTGTTTTAAAAGCTATTAATAATGTGAATACTACAATTGCTCATGAGCTTATTGGTATGCATATTTTTGATCAGTTATCTATTGATTCTAAAATGATAGAATTAGATGGTACTCCAAACAAAGCTAATCTTGGTGCAAACGCAATCCTAGCTGTTTCTATGGCTGTTTCTAAAGCTGCCGCACAAGAAAGTGGTCAGCATTTGTTTAATTACATAGGAGGTTCTAATGCTAATATTCTTCCTATTCCAATGATGAATATTTTAAATGGAGGTTCTCACGCTGATAATAGTATAGACTTTCAGGAGTTTATGGTTATGCCAGTTGGTGCTGAATCATTTAGTCAGGCTTTAAGAATGGGAACGGAAGTTTTTCATCATTTAAAATCTGTTTTACACGATAAAGGATTTTCAACTAATGTTGGAGACGAAGGTGGATTTGCACCTAATTTAGGTTCTAACACAGAAGCCATAGAATACGTCTTGAAGGCAATTGAAAAAGCAGGCTATAGACCAGGAGAGGATATGTATATTTCTATGGATGCTGCAGCTTCAGAATTCTATAATGCTAAAGAAAATGTATATCACTTTCATCAGTCTACAGGAGAAAAATTATCTCCTTCAGATATGGTAAGCTTTTGGAGTGATTGGTCGAAAAAATACCCTATCTTGTCTATCGAAGATGGATTAGATGAGGATGATTGGAGTGGTTGGAAAGAGCTTACAGATTCAATAGGAGACAAAGTTCAATTGGTAGGTGATGACTTATTTGTTACTAATGTAGACAAACTTTCTAAAGGGATAGAAACAGGAACTGCTAATTCTATTCTTGTAAAAGTTAATCAAATTGGTTCTTTAAGCGAGACAATTAACGCCGTTAAGATGGCTCACGCAAATTCGTATACTTCAGTAATGAGTCATCGCTCTGGAGAAACAGAAGATACTACAATTGCAGATTTAGCTGTAGCTTTAGGTACTGGTCAAATTAAAACTGGTTCTGCTTCAAGATCGGATAGAATGGCTAAATACAATCAATTACTGAGAATTGAAGAATCACTAGGAGATAACGCTGTCTATCCTGGTAAATCATTTAAGTTTTTAAAATAAAGTATGTCAAAACACGCAGAATTACATTTCGAAGGAAAGACCTATAAAATACCAGTTATTGAAGGTACTCAAAACGAACAAGCTCTTGATATTAGTAGATTAAGAACTGATTCAGGTCTTATAACTATTGATAAGGGTTTCAAAAACACTGGCTCTACAGAAAGCTCCATTACTTTTTTAAATGGAGAAGAAGGTATATTGCAGTATAGAGGCTACTCAATTGAAGAGTTAGCTGAAAAGTCTACTTTTATTGAAGTAGCTTTTCTTCTTATTTATGGAGAACTTCCAACTTCAGATCAATTAGTTAAGTTTAAAGAAAGTATTACAAAACATACTTTAGTACACGAAGATGTTAAATCTATTTTAGATGGATTTCCTTCTAATTCTCATCCTATGGGAGTTTTATCTTCTTTGGTATCATCTCTAACTGCTTTTTATCCTAAATCTTTAGATCCAAACAGATCAGTAGAAGAAGTAAATGGAACTGTAATTAGAATACTAGCTAAATTACCAACCTTAGCAGCTTGGAGTTTTAAAAACAGAACTCGTCAGCCAATTATCTATCCTCAAAATAGTTTAGATTATTGTTCTAACTTTTTGAAAATGATGTTTGCTCTTCCTACAGAAGAATATGAAGTAAACCCTATTGTTTCAAGAGCATTAGACAAGCTTTTAATTTTACATGCTGATCACGAACAAAATTGTTCTGCCTCGACAGTAAGATTAGTTGGTTCTTCTCATGCTAGTTTATACGCATCTATTTCTGCGGGAATTGCTGCTTTATGGGGCCCTTTACACGGTGGAGCAAACCAAGCGGTTATCGAAATGTTAGAAGATATTCGTACTGATGGTGGTGATGTAACTAAATACATTAATAAAGCTAAAGATAAGTCAGACCCTTTCCGTTTGATGGGCTTCGGACACAGGGTATATAAAAACTTTGATCCTAGAGCTACTATCATTAAGAAAACAGCTGATGAAGTATTAGAAGAATTAGGTGTTAACGATCCTGTTCTTGATATTGCTAAAGAACTAGAACAAGTTGCGTTAAGCGATCCTTACTTCATCGAAAGAGGTCTTTATCCTAATGTAGACTTTTACTCAGGTATTATTTATAGAGCTTTAGGAATTCCAACGGATATGTTTACGGTTATGTTCGCAATTGGTCGTTTACCAGGCTGGGTAGCTCAATGGAAAGAAATGAGAGAAAACAAAGAGCCAATCGGTCGTCCTAGACAAGTTTACACAGGACATACTCAAAGAGATTATGTTTCGATTGATAAAAGATAATTTCAAAAAAATCATAGCAAAAAGGCAACCGTTTACGGTTGCCTTTTTTTTATCTTTGTACCATGGCTTATAAAAGTTTAAATGACTGTGTTTCAGACCTAGAGAAAAACGGAATGCTTATTCGTATCAAAGAAGAAGTAGATCCTTATTTAGAAATGTCTGCTATTCACCAAATGGTGTTTAAAAACCACCATAAAGCAGTTTTATTCGAAAATGTAAAGGGAAGTAAATTCAGATCTCTATCTAATATATTTGGCACTCTAGAACAGAGTAGGTTTGTTTTTAGAAAAAATCTTAAACCAGTTAAAGGCCTTGTCTCTATAAAAGGGGATCCTTCTAAAGCAATTAAAAATCCTTTTGCATATCTCAGTTCTCTTCTTACCGCTCCATTTGCTTTGCCATTAAAAAAATGGAACGATAAGTTTGAAGAAATTCAAATTACTGATATACCTCAAATTCAGTGTTGGCCAATGGATGGAGGTCCGTTTGTTACATTACCTCAAGTTTTTTCTGAAGATGTAGATAAGCCAGGAATATTAAATTCCAATTTAGGAATGTACCGTATTCAACTGAACGGAAACGATTACCAAGAAAATAAAGAGATAGGATTGCATTATCAAATCCATAGAGGAATAGGTGTTCATCAATCGAAAGCTAACAAAAAAGGCCAGCCTCTTAAGGTGAGTATTTTTGTAGGTGGTCCGCCATCTCATTCTCTTGCTGCTGTAATGCCACTGCCTGAAGGAATGAGTGAGCTTACATTTGCTGGTATAATGGGAGGCAGAAATTTTAGATTTAGAAGAAAGAATGGTTATGTTCTTTCAACTGATGCTGACTTTGTTATATGCGGTGAGATTTACCCTAACGAAACTAAACCAGAAGGACCTTTCGGAGATCATTTAGGCTATTATAGTTTAGTACATGATTTTCCTGTAATGAAGGTAGACAAAGTATATGCTAAGAAAGATGCTATTTGGCCATTTACAGTGGTTGGAAGACCTCCTCAAGAGGACAGCCAGTTTGGAGCGTTAATACACGAAATAACAGATGGTATCATTCCAACAGAGATACCAGGATTAAAAGCCGTTAATGCAGTAGATGAGGCAGGTGTTCATCCTTTGTTGTTAGCAATAGGATCGGAAAGGTATACTCCTTATAATCCTACAAGAAGACCACAAGAGATTCTAACTATTGCAAATCATATTTTAGGAAAAGGACAGTTAAGTTTAGCAAAGTACTTATTTATAGTAGCTGGTGAGGATAATCCTGATTTAGATGTTCAGAATGAGTATGACT
>TARA_B110000003_G_scaffold111447_1_pt1 | contig 53830 bp, 53 predicted proteins | sample TARA_B110000003 | Tara Oceans TARA_B110000003 (sample SAMEA4396424) | marine metagenome | biome: Westerlies Biome; feature: [SRF] surface water layer (ENVO:00010504); material: water (ENVO:00002006), including particulate matter (ENVO:01000060) such as... | depth 5 m
TCTTCTTCTTCTTCTTCTTCTTTTAATTTCGCTATTTTTAAACTACGTAAATAGTTTAGACTTACATTTATTATATTTGATTTATGAAAAATTTAATTTATATTTTGTTCGGTATTGTAATGTTTTATTCCTGTAAAAACTCATCAGTAAAAAAAACATTTAAAGTTCCTTTAGAAATCACAACAATGTACAGCAAATATGTAAGCGCCTGGAGTGTTGCAGATTTCACAACTATCACGGAAGATATTTACGAATTACCGTTTTCTTTGTACCTTAATGACACAACAATTATTTACAACAGTAAAGAAGAATTAGTTTCATTTTTAAAAAAATCATTTAAAACTTTGGATGAAAATAATTATGGATATTCAATTACTAATAGTTGGGAGCATTATAAAAAAGATGATAATATGGTAGTAATTGAAATGAATTTTACAAGATTTTTAAAGGATAGTACAATAATGGGCGCTAAAAACAGAACTGCCACTTATATTTTACGAAAGAAGTATGATAAATTTAAAATTTCAGGATTGATTCCTCATACTCCTGTTTCGGAGTAAAAAACTATAATAGTTATATCCTCTTCTTTCAGTTAAGCTATTTGGTAAATAAAATATATATAATACTATTAACAACAATCCAAGTCAGTATTACAGCTTAAACCACTTGCTGTAATACGAACACGAGGCTTTTCTTGCGGAATGCCGCACTGGTCAGGTGCTAAGCAAGCCGTTTGCGTATTGACAAGTTGAAATATAACGCCATCCAAAGCTAATTTATAACGCCCAACTGTAATTTGTTGGTATTCAACTTCTACTTCCATATTTGAATAGCCTAACTGTTTTTCCGCCAATTGCAGTATATTTAAAACATTATCAGGCTTTAGGCGATGGTCTGTATCAGAAGCCACCCAAAGTTGTAAGTTGAGTTTTTTTTCTTGCCGTAGCATACCACCACAATCTATATAGTTCCGTGTTACATTTCCAACTTCCGTAATATGAAAATGTGCAGGAACGAATTGCCCATTAGGGAGTTGAAACTTTAACGTATCTAATTCACTAAGTGTTTGTTTAAAATCCGAAAGCAACATATTTAATTTTCTTACAAAGTTACAAGAATAGTTTTAAAAATAATAGGTAGTATTTTGAATAGCCCTATTTAAACTATAGGCACATAATCATCTTTAATACATTTCAAGTACGAATTAAACCTACAAAATACGAATAGTTTTATAGTAATTAATTTTAAGATTAGGCTTTATAAATCGCTTTAAAATTTAAATTTATTTTTTTATATTTATGTGCTTAATTCATTAAATTAAAAAACAATAAAAAATGAAAAACATTTATCTAATTTTAGTAAGTATTTTATTATTTATCTCATGTGGAGAAAAACCAGTCAGTGAAAAAGAAAATAAAATAAAAGTAGGGTCTGTAGGATTTCATATTGCCTTTAAGGTGCCCAATGATTCTATCCAAAGAATGGAAGTTTTTTTGAAAACCCATCAGAAATTCATGAGAGAGACGCACCATCTTGAGGGTGAATTGGAGCCTCTTGTTTTAACGTATGCTGTTTTAAAGGCTCCAGAGTTAAATAATCCACTCGATCCAAATAGTGGCGAGACAGGAAACACTCTTTATGGAATTACTGAAATATATAATGGTCCTGAAGGTGCTATGGCACACATGGAATTGGGTCAACAAAGGGAACAGATGTTTTCAGAGTTAGTAGCATTAACAAATGAATATTGTATTTCTGGAATTCTTGGAGCTCCAGTTATTGGAGCAATGTTTGATTAATTGATTTTATAATATTTAATTTTAACTTAAATAACCAATAAAAAGTCAGATTGGTAATTCTTCTTAAGTTGCACAAATAATACAAACTAAATGAAAAAAATCAGTTGGGTAAACAAAGCAATAATTATTTGCACAATTATAGTAGTTATTTGCCTTTTGTATATTAAAATTAAAAAATGAATATAATAACTATTAAAATAAAATAAAGATGAATAAGTATTTAATTAAAAGAGAAATTGAGGGGGCTTCACAAATACCAAGTGAAAAATTAGATGAAATTGGGCAAGGCTCTGAATCAGTTTTAATTGCTATGAGAAGTGAGGGAAAGAAAATAGAACAAGAGCAGAGCTATATAGCTGGGAATAATGTTTTTTGTGTATACAATGCAGATTCTGAGGACACTGTGAAAGAACACGCTGAAAGAGCTGGAGTTCCTGCCAATGAAATTACTTTAATTTCAAGTATTTTAAAACATAATACTAATAATGGCTGAATCATACATGTATCTTTCTGTTAATTCAGAATTTAATAAATTATCGATTTATCAATCATAAAACTATTTAAATGAAAAAACTCATTATTCTTTCAATTTCTATGGTATTCACTTTTTGTTCTCCCCCAAATCAAGATGATGGGACTAGAAAAAAAAATTTAGAGATAGCCCAGTCATTTCTTGATAATATTATAACAGACCCAGATTTAGCTAAAAGCTTACTTCATCAAGATTTTACATTTGCCTGGATGGGAATTATAGAACAAGGAGGCAAAATATGGAATAGAAACAATTTATTTAATGAGTATTTTAAAAACATAATTCCAGAAATCCTTCCAAATGGCATTATTTTAAAAACAGTTAGTACTATTTCTGATGATCATGGGGTTGCTATAATTCAAGAAGGAGACGCAGTTGGTAAGAACGGAGAATATGACAATAAATATGTCTGGATATTCAAAATGAAGGATGGTTTAATTCATTCTGTTAGAGAATACAACAGCGATATTTTAGTTGCTACACAATTATACGATTATAAACTAGTTCCATTGGATAAAGAATAACTATCATTAGTATATAATTCTTTTTTAGATCATTTTTTTCTTTGCATCATAAGTAGATTTAACTTATATTTCAATCAGTTTATTATCATTATATTTGAAACCAACCAATAATTATTTCTAATGAAAAATATATGTTTTACTATTTTAGTTATCTCAATTTTCTTAATTAGTTGTGAACAGTCAAATAATGATATTAATTCTTCTTCCAATCAAAATGAATTAATTTTTGTCGTTGAAATGGATTCTAATGAGAATAAATCAAAGGAAGACATTGCAGAATTTTCTCAATATTATGTTGATGCTATTGATAACAATGAACCAAATTCTTTAGGATGGGGTTTTTATGAATCAGGTGATAAAATAATTTTAATTGAAAGATACCTGAATGATGAAGCAATGATGCAGCATGGGAAAAATGTTTCTGAGGGAGGATTACTTGAAACCCAATTTGTAAAGTTCATGGAACATTTTACAATCAATAAAATTGATGTTTATGGAAATGCTTCAGACGAGCTAAAGGAATCTGTTGAGCCCTTTGGCTTACCTTTTTACTTTCATACAGCGTACGCTAAATTTAGCAGAAATTAAATTATATGAATATTTTCTTCTATTAAGTCAAGGAGGAAAAAAAATAATCTTGCTATAAATAAAATTATTTTATTTATTATCAAAAGAAGGTATTAAATTTTAAGGTAATTTGAATAAATCTTCTACTTTACAATTTAGAGTTTTTGCAATTTTTAATGCCAATACAGTCGAAGGGACATAAACTCCATTTTCAATGGCGTTAATACTTTTTCTTGAAACTTCTGCTTTCATTGATAATTCTTGTTGGGTAAATCCAGCAAATTTTCTGAGTTGTTCAAGATTATTTAAAAGTTTTTTATGGTTTTTTCCCAAAACTATTTCTTTTCATATTCTTCAACAGCATTGGTTAATTCTTTTCCAGTATTAGGGTAGAGATATCCAGCTATTAGCGTTCCAATTCCTATAAGACCAACCAAAGCTCCAACACCCTCTAATATTCTTCCAATAGCTAAATAACCAAGAAAATAAAGCCCAATACCTACAAAAAGAGTTATGACTCCATTTCTTCGATAATCTATTGGCTCTTTTTTTCTTTCATCAAAAATAATAAGTAATTCCTCTAATTTCGAGGGGTCGTCTAGATTTTTAGATATCTCTAAGACAGTTTCTCTTTTTCCTTTTTCTTCATGATAAAGCCAAAAAAATACAGCAAGCGGAATTATAATTCCTGTAATCATTCCCATAACAGGTATAACAATATTTTGATCCATAAGTTGATTATTTTATAAATGTAACGCAAACGTAACATTTATTTTAATGATACGCAAACGTTACAAAAAAAAGTTTTTTATGTTCTTAAAGTTAGATTAAATAATAGCTCTAATTATTCAAATAAATAAAATGATTTTATAATTATTACGAATTATTTTTTGACAAGAATAAACTTCTGAATAGAATTACCTAGTATATCAGCAGCGAAAATATTACCATCTTCATCAACTTGAATATCATGATACCTTTTAATTTTACCTTCATAAAAACCAGTTCTACCAAAACGAGTATTCATATTTAGATCTAGGTCAAAACAAAAAATATCAGAACCTAAAGGAACAAAATTCTCATCAATAACGTAATCAATTCCAAATAAATGATTTTCATTGTTATCAATGTTTACAGAGTATAATTGACCTAATGATTTATTTTGCCATAAATTAATAAATTTACCCAATGAATCAAATTTCTGAATTCTATTATTCTCTCTATCTGCAACATATACGTTTCCAGATTTATCTAAATCAAGTCCGTGAGGTATATTAAAGGTGCCTTCTTCATTGCCAAAACTACCCCATTCAAAAAGATAATTACCTTTTTTAGAGAACTTTATTACTCTGCTATTTCCATAACCATCACTTACATAAAAAGTCCCGTCAGATCTTACCGCAACATCAGTAGGTAAATTAAAATGAAGAGAATCATTTCCAGGCTCATTTGGAATTCCTATAACCATCAATAGTTTACCTGAATAATCGAATTTAAAAACTTGGTGAAGAGCTACATCTGTAACCCAAATATTATCTTCATTATCTACCTCTAGACCGTGAGGCATTATGAATAAATTAGACCCCCAAGCGTCTTTTATTTTCCCTGTGATATTGTCTAAAATTAGTATAGTTTTTTCTTTGATTTTTTCTGTTGGCATAGGGGTTTTCCAGACTCTACTTCCTCTATGAAATAATACTATATCATTACTAGAGCTTACCCCAATTCCCGTTGGATTACCAAGAATGAAGTCATTTGGTAACCCTGGCCAGTTGTTATCTAACTCGTATGTTTTTAGATTGTTATCAGTACAGCAAATAAATAAAAGTAAGAGCACCGGTACAAAGCATTTTTTTATCATAAGTTATTGTATTACTTCTTGTCTACAAAGCAATACAGTTTCTTGGTAAGAAACCAGTATATCACTTAATTGTCTCCTGTACATATTTGCATATAGTTTTGCTTGTGATAGAAGCCCATAAAAAGAATTTGATTCATAATAAGAATCATTAAAATTATAACTAGTAAGTTTTCTTTTACCATAAAAATCTCCTTCCAATAAATTATAGTCAAATCTAATCCGAAATTGATCGTATGGCTCAGCTCTAAACGTAAGATTAAAATTATCTATTTCTAATGATGTTGCGTAATTTCTAGCTATTTGATGATTATACATTTCAAGTAGATTCTTCTTTAAATCATCATTAGAAATTAATTCAAATGACCCAGTTGATATCATTTGATTGTAGACACCGTCTTGAGGGAAAAAAGAAAATCCAACCTCAATATTTAGAATATTATTAATTATCTTGTCTTCGTCTAAATTAAAGTTTGCATTATCTAAATCGTTTTGAATTTCTGTGATTAAATTTTCAGATTCATTTAAAATATTAATTAAGCTTTGGATTTGAGAGATGTCCTCTTTAAGAGAAAAAGATAGATCTATAATATAATTATTTTTTTTCTCTGTTTCAGTTGAGTTATTATTTAAATTGCCTAAATATAAAGAAAGCAAAACACTCGAAAAAATAACAAACCCCTGAATAAAATGACTCCAAATTGTCTTTTTCATTGTAATTTTTAAAATTTCTAACAAACCAAATCTAGCTATTTTTTTTTACTTTAAAATACTTTTCATTTACAAAGATTATTGACCAATTTATTATAAGCTTTATGATATTTTTTGAATAGGTTGTAAAAAACAACTAATTTTCATAAGTTTGAATAAATTTATACATTATGAAAAAATTATTATTTACATTATCATTACTTCTTATTTTCTGCTGTGATGAAAAAACTGAAAAACCTACTAATGGTTTTGGTCCACATGAAGGTCAATCAGTGTATTTAGGAGACCAATCAACTGTTGATGCGTTTAAGGTGTTAGATGCTGCCTGGGCATCAAGAGATTATGCAACTATGAAAACCATGATTAAGGATGGAGGTATGTTTATCTTTGAAGACGGATATACAGCTACGACAGGTCAAGAGTTTGTTGATAAAGTTGAAGTCGAATACCAAGAGTCACTTGAAAAAGAAGATGAATGGGGATGGAAGACTAACTATGCCTTCTCGGTTTATCCCAAAGGATCAGAAGATTCAAAGGCAACTAATCAAGATGGACAATGGGTAAATGCGCAATTTTCAGGAAATGATGGTACATATATAGAGTGGTATCAAATTGTTAATGGTAAGCTCGTAATGTGGTACCAAACTAAAGGAGACTACATTATACCTGAGGATTAAGTGTCCTATTGTTTAATAAATTTAATAAAATAAAATTGGAGACATTCGAAAGATGGTCTCCTTTTTATTTCTTCTCAAAATAGCATCTTAATTTCTAATCCAAGTTTGTAAAATATCATCATCAAAAGGTATTTGCATTTGGTTATCCTCTAAAAAAGTTACTTCCAAGGTAAATCCATCAATTAAATAAGAATTTGCACCAATATTTGTCCATGAAGTTGGTCCGTATACTACTAAATCTTCTGCTAAAGAGCCATCTTGAAAGCATTCCCAAACATTTTTTGTCACACTCGTTTCAGTAAATATAAATTGATCTGGATCGCCTTCATCTGAACTCAAAAAACAACCTCTTGCTTGTCCAGTCGGCCAAGTACCTGGCCCTACCCATTCTTCGTTTATAAGTGTCCAAGTACCAATGATTGGTTCTGTTACATTTACTATCCTTGAAGCAACGCTAGAATTATTAGAAGAATCAATAACATTGTATGTTACATTATAACTACCTGTTTCAGCAGTATTAACATTCGAAAAAATAGTGATAGAATTAGTTATATCACCATCTATATTATCAGTAGCAATAGCTCCCAGTTCTTGATAAACTTCATTTAAAAATAATTCTTGAGGATTCTCTCCTAATAAATTAATAATTGGAGGTTCAGAATCTTGTATAGACTCTTCATTCTCTGAATTAGAGCTACAGCCATTAAAGAAAATTATTAAAAGAAATATATAAATTATTTTTTTCATAATTAAGTTATTTAAATGGATTTTATCAAATATAGTTATAATTTAGTTGGTATATTTTCATGGTGAAATATGCAGATGAAAAGAATTAGAACCATTTTGATTACCCTTGTCATACTATTTTTAATTTATATTTGGATAGAGCTTGGTGTTGGTCTTTTTTTTCAAGATAGTTGGGGTGGAAGTTAACTACCTTTATAAAATTATTTCAAATAGATAATTTGATTAAAAATCTTATAATCTTATTTAATATATTCAACGTATTAAGTAAAAAATCAATTTAAATAAGTTTATTTATATTTGATAAACATTAAATTTTTAAACAATGAATACAAAAACATTATTTACTATTTGTTCATCTTACAATATAATTGTTGGATTAATGCTATATTTTATGGCTGAACAAATTGCTTTACAAAGTGGAGCAGACGCATCAAGTTTACAAGCTGCAGCTGGAGGAAATATGAATACAGCTACTGCTTTTTTAGGACTAGGAATACTAACCTACATGATAAGAGGTATAAAAGGGAGAGACGCAAAAAAAGGTCTTATTGGTTGGGGTATTGCAGGATCTATCATTCTATTAGAATTAATTTACAGAATGATGACAAATGACAACTTTCACCCACCATTATACTTTTTAATTTCTGGAGGTTTAGTTATAGGTCTTTCATTTTATGGTTCCACTAAGAATTAATTAATATAATCATTTTAATATTTTATACCTCCACTAATATTTATTTACTTCACTAACTATTATTTTTATATATAATTTAAACTCTTACAAAATGAAAAAAATAATTTTATTAATATCATTAGTTACTTTTTTAGTTGCATGTGAACAAACAATCAAACAACCTACAGATAACAATCCGATGTCTGGTTATATTCTTGGAGATGATGTCTATACTCAAGGTGTAGAAAAATTCATGAAAGCTTATACGGATAATAATTTTGAAAATGCGCAAGATATTTTTGCTGAAAATGCTATATTTTCTGTGAACGATGTAAAAATGGGGATAAGTGATATGATGACTGGATTTGCTGTAGGTCACCAATATTTTGATAATATTTCTCACAATAATGTTGATATAGCTACGATGCACTATAACAATGGAAATGTCTTTACAAATGTTTGGTATGATTGGAGTGGTATTGTTAAATCTACTGGAGATAAACTAGAACTTAGAGGATACGGATGGTTTAAATGGGAAAATGAAAAAGTTATTGAAGCATACAATGCATTTGATCCAACAGCATATAATGCTGTGCTGAGTTCTCAACAATAAAAATAAACAGATTTTTTAAGCCTTAGATTAGTTGGTACGGTTTATAAGAATTTATTTTTTTAAAAAATCAGTTTATCTTTAAATTTTGAAAATATTTTTTGTTTTTTTATTTTTTCTCAGTTCGCTAGTTTGTTTTTCTCAAAATATTTTTTTGGTTAAGTATGTCAATCAAGCTGATGTAAAAGTTTATATAGTAAAATATAAAAATCAGGCAGATCTTAAGGTATTTAAAGTTAAATATCAGAATCAAGCTAAACAAAATAAAGGGCTTTGGCATTTTGTAAAATATGCAAATCTATCAGATAAAAAAATCTATTTTGTTGATTATCCGAATCAGAGTGATCTTAAAATATTTTTTGTAAACTACCCTAACCAATCAGGTTGGACAGATAAATCAAAAAAACACTTCTTATACTAATTTTTTTTAAAAATCAGTATTGTTTTTTAATAGAGTATTCATATAATTGCATTTTAATTTTAAAATGCAATTAAAATTCATGAAAAGTTATTTAAGTAGATTATTTAATAGACCATCTCATAATTATAAACCTATAGACGGTATAAGAGCTATTGCAGTATTATGGGTTATATTTTTTCATGCCTGGTTATTTCAATATTTAGATTTTAAAGAAGTTGGTGATGGTATTTTTGATCATCCTTATATGATTTGGATCACGAAAGGAGATTTAGGAGTAGACTTATTTTTTGTTATTAGTGGATTTTTGATAGGAACTATTCTTTTTAAAGAGCTTAAAAGAACAGGAACCTTAAATTTTAAAAATTTCTATGCAAGACGATTTTTACGACTCCTTCCTGTTTATGTTTTTGCCATGATATTAGGCCTTTATTTTATTGAAGGAGATGGTTGGAAGTCAGCTTGGAGTAATTTATTATACATAAATAACTATGTTTATGAGTCATACATGGGTTGGACATGGTCTTTAGCAATTGAGGAACAATTTTATATTGTCATTCCATTTTTAATAGCATTTGTAATTCCTAAATTTAAAAATAAAGTACCAATTTTTCTTTTTTTAGGTTTATTATGTGTGGTGATGACTTATTACTATTCTGTCGAAATTTTTGATTTTAAAGTACCCTTTGAATCAGAATTTTTAGACGAACGATGGAAGGATTGGTTTTGGGGATATTATATGTTAACTCACTTAAGATATGGAGGTTTGTTGAGTGGTGTTATTGGAGCTTATTTAAATGTATACCATCAAGATAGTATTAAAAATTTTTTTCATAAGAAAAGAACCCTTTCCAACCTCTTTTTTATCATTTCAATACTTTTATTTATTTTAATTTCAAGTATTTCTCTTGGTCAATGGACAGATTTAAATGCATCCATATTTGATGGATATCACAATAATATTCCTAGGTTTTATGAAATTGTCCATCGAGAATTCTTTTCTTATTCTGTAGTTTTTATTATTTTTTCTTGTCTTTACTCAAGTACTAAACTAGTAAAACCTGTAAATAGCTTTTTATCAGCTAAGTTTTTTTATCCTCTCGCTCAAATATCTTATTCTGCTTATTTGTTTCATGAAATGTTTATGTTTTGGTTTTTTCCAAAATTTAATCTCTATGCAAAAGGTATATTGACCGATTTGGAGATAGTTTGGGCGAATTCTATGATTTCATTAGTTGTTATAATATTTGCAGCAACTTTAATGTATTTATTTATTGAGCAACCTTTCCAAGATTTAAAATCTCGAATAAAAACAAAGTAACCCTATTTTTAAACCACCAAATAATTTAAATACTAGAAAAATTGCATAATTTTTATATCAGGGTTTCTTAAGAAGAAGAAAAATGATAATAATCTTTTCTTGTTTTTATATTTAAAATGTTTTCTGAAATTGAAGGCATTTTTTATTTAGTCATAAAAAAAATCTTAAAATGGTTAATTAATTGAATATGAATCAAGTATTTTATAAATATTTATTTTAAATATATAGATTAATTTAAAAAATTTGAATTAGTTGCTTAAATTTGTTAACCATGTAATTTAATAAATGTCATATTTTTTATGATTAATATAATTAATAATTCAGTTTTATTTCTATTCTATAGGAGACTAGGTGTATTTTTAATTTTATTTTTTATTAATAGTCCCCTGATAGTTGGTCAATTTTCAAAAAATTTAGGGACTCCATTTGTCAAAAACTTTACAAAAAAACAGCTAAAAAAAGATTTAAAAATTTTCGACATTTCTCAGGATAAAAATGGAGAAATCTATTTTGCAACTCCCGGTTCTTTGTTGGAATTTGACGGTTTTTCATGGCTTAATTATTCTTCTAAAGATCAATCAGATCTTCGTGCTGTCCTATACGAAGACAATACTCATATTTATACTGCTGGGATTGGTGGTTTCGGGTTTTGGTCTAGAACCCAAAAAGGAATTTTAGAATACTCAAGTTTATATTTTAAATACCCTACAAAAAAAGCACCATTGCTTCCTGTTTTTTTAAATATAGTATCTGCAAACGGAACTCTTTTTTTTCAATCTTTTCAACAATTATTTATTTATAATCCTGAAAATAAGGGATTAAATTCAATAACAGCAATAAAAGGGTTTAGTAAACTATTTTCGTTTAATGATAGAGTTTTTATTCAGGATGTTTCAATAGGTTTATTTGAAATAATTAACTCTGAAAAAATACTGATAAAAGGAACAGAAAATATATCTATTGATATTGTAGATGTATTTGAAGATAATTCCGAAGGTTTGTTAATCGCAACAAAAAATAATGGCTTTTGGTATTTAAATAATGGCTTTTTGAAAAAAAAGAAATGGAAAATAAGCAAGGAGATTGAACAATCCATTATTACAGATGTAAAAAAATATAAAAACAATAATTTAATCATTGGATCCTTAAGGAATGGGTTCTATATCATTTCTTACAATGGTCAAATGCTAGCTCATTTTGACAAAAATGATGGAATTGCAAACAATGCAATTCGAAAACTTTTTGTTGATAATAATGATAATATTTGGTTGGGAACAGAATCTGGTATTAGTTTTTTTGAAATAAACAGTAAAACTAAATATTTATTAGATACGAAAAGTGGATTTGGCACGGTTTATTCAACTTTTTTAAAAGATTCATCATTATATTTGGGGACTTATCAAGGATTATTTGAAAAGAATATAAAAACTCCCCTTTCTGATCCAAATTTAGTAAATAATAGTACTGAGCAAATTTGGAAGATAGATGAAATTGATGGACAAATCATAGTAGGAGGTGATAAAGGACTTTTTGAGATTCGTGATAATTCTTTAAAAACAATTCATTTAGAAGGAGGTGCCTGGACTTTTATAAAAAATCCTAAAATTAAAGATCTATTATATGTTGGTTTTTATTCAGGTGTTGCTGTTTTTGAAAAAGTGGATAATCATTGGATTTTTATAAAAAAATTTGAATTTTTTGGGGAATCATCAAGATTTTTAGAATTTGATCAATACGGTCATTTATGGGTTGCTCATCCCTCAAAAGGTTATTATAGATTGTCATTGTCTTCAAATGGCTTGGAACTTATTGATGTCGAGTTTTATGGTGTAGAAAACTCCAATATTGCAACTTATGCTTATCTATGCAAGATAGATGGTAATTTAGTTTTTTATAATCCCAAAGGTTTTTTTTTCTATGATGCTATAGATAATGTATTTACAAAAGCAAAATATCCATCAGAAATATTTAAAGGTCTCCAAAATATCAATTATATTTCACAAGAAGAAAATATATTCTGGTATTCCACTTCTAAATCTTTAGGATATGTTTATAGAAATGGAAATGATTTTAATAGGGTCCAGGAACCTTTTTATACTATTTGGGATAGTCATTTAAAAGATTTTAACAATGTTAAAAGAATAAAGAACTCAACTTATGCAATTGGGATAAATAATGGTCTTATTTTTCATAAACTTAACCCAACAATAAATAAACAATCACAAGTACTCCCCTCTATAAAATCATTAAAGTTTATAAGTTCAAATGATACGATCATTGCTCCAATTAATTTTGACACTAAATTAAAAATCCCTTATAGTAACAATTTCTTGAAAATTAAACTAGCTACACCAAATATTCCGATAAGTAATTCTAGACAATTTCAGTATAAATTAAATGGTGTGGAAAATCAATGGTCTCATTGGATTAATGAATCTGAAATTAAATTCCCCTCTCTTTCTTCTGGGGATTATCTATTAGAATTAAGAACTAAAACTGAAGTTGATCAAGTTTCTGATAGTATAAAGATTTCATTTTACATAGCTAATCCATGGTATATTTCTGTGGTTGCTAAAATCTTTTATGCAGTATTATTTTTTTTAACTTTTATAATTTACAGAAGTTTTCTCAAACGTAAAAACTTAAAATATGTTAGCAGATTAAAACAATTTGAAAAACAAAAAAGAGAACGACAAAAAGAAAAGTTCGAATTGGAAAAATTATCTACTGACAAAGAATTATTGTTATTAAAAGAGAGGAATCTAAATCTAGAAATAAAAAAGAAAGATTCAGCCTTAGCATCATCAACATTAAACAACATTAAAAAAAAGGAACTCCTTACGGATATAATTAAAGATATTAAAACTATAGATGACGAGATTGTAAATAGTTCTCTTCATTACTCTGTAAAAAAAGTTATTAAAAAAATTAATACACATTTAATTGATAAAGAAGACTGGTTAACTTTTGAACTTCATTTTAGGAATTCTCATTCACATTTTTTTGAGAATTTAAGAGACAAACATCCAAACCTATCTTCTAATGAAATTAAGTTAAGCGCATACCTTAAATTAAATCTTTCCTCTAAAGAGATTGCTTCTTTAATGAATGTTGCGATAACAAGCATCGAGCAGAGTAGATATCGTTTGAGAAAAAAATTTAAATTATCAAAAGATGTTAATTTAACAAATTATATTCAAAGTTTATAATTTATTTTAAAATGCTTAATATTAATTCATTACGTATATTTAACAAAGATTTTGTAGGGGTAGGTTTGTTAAATGGATAGATTTTGTATAGGTATTGAAATTGTTACTAATAAGCTTTCAGATTATTTTTGCTTTTTTTAAATATTGTCATTTAATACTAAACATGACTTTGTTTATTAGTGCAAAATTATAATTTATGTTTCAAACTAATCATATGATTTTTGACCAACATATGTGTTATTTTAACTTAAAAAAGACTAATAAGAATGAATAAATTAAAAGGATTATTATTAAAATTAGTTCTACTTTTTTTATTATGTATTACAAGCTTAGCTAATTCTCAAACTGTACTTGTTTCAGGTAAAGTAGTTGACAATTCAGGAAGCCCTCTTCCAGGAGTATCAATAATAGTTGACGGGACAACTACAGGTGCAGAAACAGATTTTGATGGTATGTATGTGGTCAATATAAAAACACCCGAAGCAATTCTAGTATTTACTTATTTAGGGTTTGAATCTCAATCAATCAAAGTTTTAGATCAGAAAATAATAAATGTAATTTTAAAAGAAAGTTCAGACGAGTTAGAAGAAATTCGAATTGTAGCATTTTCTAAACAAAAAAAGAACAGTGTTATTGGTTCTATAACCACCATAAAGGCGTCAGAATTAAAACAACCTACATCAAACATTACAAATACATTAGCAGGTAAGATTTCAGGTTTAATTTCTTATCAAAGATCTGGAGAACCAGGTCAAGATAATGCCGCCTTTTTTATTAGAGGTGTGACAACTTTTGGTTTTAACAACAGCCCTTTAATATTATTAGACGGTTTGCAAATTACAACCTCAGATTTGGCTAGAATAGAGCCAGACAATATAGCGTCATTTTCAATTATGAAAGATGCAACAGCAACTTCTTTATATGGTGCTAGAGGAGCAAACGGTGTTGTTTTAGTAACAACAAAAGAAGGGAAAAAAGGGAAAGCAAAAGTATCAGTTCGTTTTGAAAGTGCATTTTCTAGTCCGTCTAAAATAAATAGTTTTTTAGGTGCAGTAGATTATATGGAGCTTTACAATCGAGCCCAAAGAATGAGAGATCAGTCTGCTATTTTATTATACTCAAAACCAAAAATTGATGGCACTCAGAATGGTTTAAATCCTAATTTATATCCGGATGTAGATTGGTATAATGAGTTATTTAATGATGTTGCTTTGAACAAAAGAGTGAATGTTAATATCAATGGAGGAGGTGAGGTAGCTCAATACTATTTATCTGTTTCCAATTCTAATGAAAGAGGGTTGTTGAAAATTGATCCATTAAATAATTTCAACAACAATATAGATATTAATAGATCAAACCTTAGAGCTAATATTAATATCAATTTAACAAAAACTACCAAGGTAGCTGCAAAGTTTTATTCTTTATTTGAGCGATATAATGGTCCAATTGTTAGTGCATCAGATATTTTTAGACAAGTTGCCCAAGCCAACCCTGCCAACTTTCCAAAAGTTTTTGAGGCAGATGAAGCATCAGCTAATTTTAACCATACGCTTTTTGGAAATAAAGGAAATGGAGGTTTTGCCAATCCATATGCAGAAAGTGTTAGAGGTTTTAAAGATCGATTTTCCAATACAACTTTGGCTCAATTTCAAATTAACCAAGATCTAAGTTTCATCACTGATGGATTAAAATTACGAGCATTAGCCTCTGTTAGAACTTATTCAGAAAACCAAAATGAAAGAAGCTTCACTCCTTTCTATTATGGTATTTCCGAAATAGAAACTTCAGAGGGTGTGATAAATTCATTATATCAAATTCAAGAGGGGACCGAGTTTTTAAACGACCCCACAGTGAATAATTATGGAAATAGTAATTTTTATTATGAGGCAGTGTTAGAGTACAATAAAACACTCAATGAAAAACATGACTTTAGTGGTTTATTAGTTTCGTATTTTCAAGAATCATTAAATACAATTTCAGGAAACACAGCTTTTTCCACATTACCATCAAGAAATATGGGTATTTCTGGTAGAGCATCCTATAATTATGATGGGCGATATTTTAGTGAGTTTAATTTTGGTTATAATGGTTCTGAAAAATTTGCAGAAAAGAATCGTTTTGGTTTTTTTCCATCCGTGGGTTTTGGTTGGATTCTTTCCAATGAAACGTTCTTTAAGGAAAATATTCCTGCTGTTAATTTGTTAAAACTTAGATATACATATGGATTGGTTGGAAATGATGGGATTTCAGGCCCAAGTGATCGTTTCTTTTATTTATCCGAAGTAAACTTAAATAATGGTGGAACTGGTTATTCTTTTGGAACTAATTATACTAACTACTACAATGGATATATTATCAATAGATATGCTAATGAAAATGTGACTTGGGAGGTTGCTACAAAAACTAATATAGGATTAGAGTTAGGTCTTTTTAAAAAAATAAACATTCAAGCTGATTTTTTTACAGAAAATCGCGAAAACATTTATATGGAACGTGAGTATATTCCTGATACATCTGGATTAACTACTGTTATTAGTAGTAATATTGGTGTAGTAAAAGCAGAAGGAATTGATTTGTCTATAGATTATAATCATGCTTTTAGCGGAGATTTTTACATCACAGCTCGTGGCAATTTTACTTATGCAACAAATGAAATAAGAGTAAATGGAGAGCCGCAATTTCAAAATCAAAATCTAAGTAGAATTGGCTACCCAGTTAATCAAGAGTGGGGGTATGTTGCAGAACGATTATTTATAGATCAAGAAGATATAGATAATTCACCTGAGCAGTTTAATGGATTTTCTTCAACAAATTCTTACTTGCCAGGGGACATCAAATATACTGATATCAATAATGATGGTGTTGTGAATGAGAACGATCAAGTACCTATTGGAAAACCTACAGTTCCAGAAATTGTATATGGTTTTGGAGTTTCTGCTGTATATAAAAACTTAGATTTTTCAATATTTATGCAGGGTTCCGCAAGGTCTTCTTTTTTTATCAACCCTAACGATATTTCTCCTTTTGTAAATGAAAGGAATGCTTTAAGTATTATTGCTAACAATCACTGGTCAGAAGACAATCCTGATCCGAATGCATTCTGGCCTAGATTATCTACTTTTGAGATACAAAATAATCAAAAAACATCTACATGGTGGTTGAGAGATGGAGATTTTTTACGTCTTAAAAGTTTAGAGGTAGGCTATACAATACCAGAAAAATGGGGAAGCCTTTTTTCTACAGCTAATATAAGATTGTACTTTACTGGATTGAATTTATTTCATTTTTCAAAATTTGACTTATGGGATCCAGAATTAGCGGGTAATGGATTAGGATATCCACTTCAAAGAGTTCTAAATATTGGTGCTCAAGTAAAATTTTAATAGGTAACAAATGAAACTTAAAAACAACTACATAACAATTTTATTAGGAAGTATTTTTCTATTTACAAGTTGTGAAGATTATTTAGACATCGTTCCAGATGGGACGCAAGAACTAAGTCTACTTTTTAATAGAAAAGAAACAGCCTACAATGCGCTGGCTAACAGTTATAGTTATTTACCTCAAGGAGATGGAACTTATGCTAGTTATGTATTAGCCAGTGATGAGGTAGCAGTTCCGGTCTCTAAAGAGCCTAATTCTATAAAGTTAATGAAAGGTCAGCAAAATGTCTCTTCACCTTTAATGGGCTATTGGTCTGGTTTTGCTGCAAACGGAAGAGGACAAGGTTCATTATGGGAAGGAATTCGAAGTTGTAACACTCTCATTGATAACATCGATTTGGTAGTAGATATGACTCAAGAAGAGAAGGATCAATGGAAAGCTGAAGTTTGTTTTCTTAAGGCATATTATCATTTTATATTAGTTAGTAATTATGGACCGATTCCTATTGTGGATGTTAATTTACCAATCAGTGCCTCAGATGAAGAGGTGAGATTAGAGCGAAAGTCAGTAGATGAGTGTTTTTCCTATATAATAGAAACCATTGAAAACGCTATTTCAGATTTACCTGAAAGAGTAATTGGAAATAATGATTTAGGAAGAATAGATCAAGTAATTGCCAAATCTATTAAAGCAAAAGTTTTATTATATAGTGCTAGTCCATTATTTAACGGTAATAATGAGTTTTATGCAGGTTTTGTTGATGCTAATGGTGAAAATTTCTTTAATCAAACATATGATGAATCTAAATGGGAATTAGCAGCTATAGCTGCAAAAGATGCTATTGAGGCTGCAATAGCTCAGGGGGTATCGATGTATTATTTTACAGATACTGCACCTAGCTTTGATACCAATAATTTTCAGTATCAACTCATAAAAGACCAATATAATAGTCGTTATGTAATTACAGACCCATGGAACTCTGAGCTTCTTTGGGGAAATTCAAGTCCAGTTTCTAATGGTCAATATTGGCAAATCCAATCTCCTGCAATGATGAAAAACCCTGCATCTTCTTCTGTAGAAGCAGCTTGGCAATGGTTAGCGCCAAGTATTCGAATGGTTGAAACCTATTATACAGCAAATGGTCTTCCAATTAGTGAAGACTTATCATTTGATTTTACAAATAGATATGAACCAACTAACATTGCATATAATCATCGATTTTATGCTCAATATTTTCAAAGAACTGCAAAATTAAATCTAAACAGGGAACCTCGCTTTTATGCATCCATTGGTTTTGATAGAGGAATCAATAGAACTTGGGGTAGCATTTGGAATTTAAAAATGAGAAAAGGAGAAATTCACGGGAGAATTGCAAATACATCTGATTATTTAGTAACGGGTTATGCACTTAAAAAATTAGTTCACCAAGACTCCGAGGGAGATGCTTATAACAAATCAATCACCTATCCTTGGCCTATGATTAGATTGAGTGAATTGTATTTGAATTATGCAGAAGCACTAAATGAATTTAGTGGCCCTTCAGCTGAGGTATATGAAGCCCTTAACATAATTAGAGACAGGGCAGGTATTCCATCTGTTCAAGATGCATGGAGTAACGTAGCATATGCTGCAACACCTAATAAGCACACAAACAAGAATGGATTAAGAGATATTATTAGGCAAGAGAGAATGATTGAATTAGCCTTTGAAGGTCATAGATATTATGACATAAGAAGATGGAAATTAGCTGAACAATATTTTTCTACACCAATCAAGGGTTGGTCTGTAGATGAAGAATCAGAGGTCAATTATTATCAAATTATGGATGTAAGCCCAAGATCATTTAACTCACCAAGAGATTATTTTCAACCTATAAGTTTTACGGAATTATCTAGAAACCCTAACCTGATTCAAAATCCTGGTTGGTAAAATATATCATTATGAAAAAACAGATATCGCAAATAGTTCTTTTACATTTAATTATTATTTTAACAATTTTTTCTTGTTCTAAAGATGAGAAAGTTGATACTACCCCTCCAGGAATACTTTCCAATATTTCTGTAGTTCCAACAAATGGTGGTGGTATTATTTCATACTCTTTACCTTTAGATGATGATATATCTTATGTAAGGGCAGAATATACAAACTCACAAGGAGAAGATGTTTTTAGGGTATCCAGTAAATATAACACCTCAATTGAAGTAAATGGATTAAATCAAACAACTCCAATTCAAATTAACCTATATGTAGTTGATGAAAATGAGAATATATCTGAGGTTTTAGAAATAGAATTTACACCTTTAGAATCCTTTATTTTTTTAGTTCAACAAAGTATTGAAATAATACCAGCATTAGGTGGTGTAAAAATCACATGGGAAAATATAGCATCGAAAACTGTTTTTGTTTATGTTCATATTTTAAAAGGAAATGAGGAAACCATTAGAATTTTATCTTCTAATAATTCAGAAGAGATTCTTTATTTAAGAGGTTTAGAATCAGTAGAAATGACTTTTTCTACAAAAGTTGAGGATTTTGACGGTAATATAACTGACCTTCAAGAGGTTGGGGTTTACACTCCTTTGTTTGAAGAAAAAATTGAAAAAAACACCTGGGCTCTAGTTGCTTCACAATCTTTTAATGGAAATGCTTATGAGGGTAGAACCATCAATTTTTGGGATGATATAGTTGATACAGTTGATACAGATTCTGATAATAGTTATTTTATTGCCACAAGAGGTAACAATGGTGGAAGTTTGAACTTTCCACTTGATCTTGTAATAGATTTTAATAAAAATGTTAAAATTCAGCGATTTAAAATTTGGCAAAGAGCATATTGGTATAATGGACCCTCACCAATTCAACCTTATCATTACCAAGAAGAAAATATTAAATCATTCAACTTGTATGCAAGTAACGATTCACAAACATGGGATTTACTTGGGGAATTTGATATTGGTGATCCGAGAGATAGTTCTGGTACTATTCCAGCTACTGCATATCAAGAGGCCATAGATGGACATGATTTTAACTTAGAATCTATTTCAGAACAATTTAGATATCTTAAAATATCTTTTACCTCTAATTATGGTAGTACACAAATACTAGTTGGCTCAGAAATAACCTTATATGGCCTAGATGACATATAAAAAAATCTCTTATATGATTTCTATAAAGAAATACATTTATATTTTTTTTCTATTTTTTTCTATTTTACTACAAGCTCAAGGGTTAAGAACCTCAGGTAAAAATATTATCAACTCAAATGGAGATGAAGTTCTTTTAAAAGGAGTAGGCCTAGGTGGATGGATGTTACAAGAAGGATATATGATGAATTCTTCTGGTGGTGCAGATACACAACACGAGTTTATAGAAAAACTAACGACTCTTATTGGAGATGAAGAAACAGAAATTTTCTACTCTAACTGGCGACAAAACTTTATAACAGAACAAGATGTAATTGCCATTGCCAATCATGGTTATAATAGTATCCGTTTACCGATGCATTATAATCTTTTTACACTTCCAATCGAAGACGAACCTACAGAAGGAGAAAACACATGGCTAGATACTGGTTTTGGGATGGTAGATGAATTATTATCTTGGTGCGAATCTAATCAGATATACCTTATATTGGATTTACATGCGGCACCTGGTGGACAAGGACAAGATGCTGCGATTAGTGATTATGATGATACTAAACCATCACTCTGGGAGAGTATACTTAATCAAGATAAAACAGTTGCCTTATGGGGTCAGTTGGCAGAAAGATATAAAAATGAAGAGTGGATTGGTGGTTATGATTTACTTAATGAAGTAAATTGGAGTTTAGGAACGAACGTGCTTAGAAATTTTTATATCAGAGTTACGAATGAAATCAGAGCTGTTGATTCTGATCATATAATTTTTATAGAAGGGAATGGATATGCTAATGATTTCAGTGGCTTAACACCTCCTTGGGATGATAATATGGTATATAGTCCCCATAAATACTGGACTTATAATGATGTTGGATCAATTCAATGGGTTTTAGATATTAGGAATCAACACAATACCCCACTTTGGTTAGGTGAATCTGGAGAAAATTCAAACGTCTGGTATACCGAAGCGATTAAGTTATTTGAAGATAATAATATAGGTTGGGCATGGTGGCCTTGGAAAAGAATTGCTACCATTGTATGCCCATATTCTATAAATTCTAATCCAAATTACGAAGCTATTATAAATTTTTGGAAGGGAGAAGGACCTCAACCTTCTGTGGCAAGTGCCATTCAAGGGTTAAGCCAATTAACTACTGATTTACTCTTAGAAAACAATGTTTTTTATAAAGATGTCATAGACGCAGTGATCAGACAACCACAAGATGAAACTCATATTCCTTATGCAGAACATAACATACCAGGAGTTGTCTATTTATCTGATTATGATATGGGAACAAATGGTGTAGCTTATTATGATGTAGATTATGGGAATTATACACTTTCAACAGGTGAAGACTTTCAACCATGGAATTCTGGATGGACCTACAGAAATGACGGAGTAGATATTGAGAAAAATTCAGTTCTTAGTAATAGTAATGGATATCATATTGCTTATACAAATGATAATGAGTGGTTAAAGTATACTGTAAATATCAATGAGTCAGGATTTTATAATTTAAATTTAAGGTACGCAACACCTAATACTGGAGCCAAAGTTAAATTTTTTATGAATGATATTGATATCGCAGGAAATGTTTTTCTTTCAAATACAGGTGGTTGGTATAATTTTGCAAATAATACTATTAATAATTCATATTTGGAGGCTGGGACGCATGTTTTAAAAGTTCAAATTGATGGAGATAAGGAGTTCAATATGATTAGTATAGAATTCACAAATTCATCTGATCAAAGTCCATTATTTGACGTATTAAGTGCTAGTACAAATGATGATGAACAATCTTTAAATGTTGTTTTAAATCAGCCAATAACAAATGAGTCTTTGACTATTGATTTATTTGAAGTAAAAGTAAATGACGAGATAAGAACCATTGATTCAATTGAAATTCCTTTTTTAAACAGTAGATTAATTAAAGTAAATCTGTCAGAAGACTTATTCTATCAAGATCAAATACAAGTAAGTTATGATGGTAATGTTATTGTTTCAGAAAATAATAATATACTAGCTCCTTTTGAAGATTTATTAGTAGATAACAATCTTCCTTCAAGGCTTTTTATTCCGGGAAAAATTCAAGCAGAAGATTTTATCAACCAAATCGGTCTAGATATTGAAAACACCTCAGATTCTGGTGGAGGCCAAAATATCGGTTATACAGACGCTGGTGATTTTGCAGATTATTTAGTTTATATATCTGAAAGTGGTACTTATAATTTAAATATAAGAACAGCAGCAGCATATAATTCAGGAAAAATACAGTTTCTACTTTTAACTGATACTTCTACTGCAAGTATAGCTTCTGTTGATTTACCTGTTACCGGTGGATGGCAATCATGGCAAACTACTACCGTAGAAACGACTTTAGATGCAGGAGTATATTCTTTAAAAATGAAAGTTATAGAATCAGGTTTTAATCTTAATTGGTTTGAGTTTGAGTTTATGAGTTCATTAAGTATTGAAGAATTAACAAAGAATAGTATGTCAATTTTCCCTAATCCGGTCAAAGAAAACTTTAAGATTCAACTCAACAATAATCAGAAAATAAAAGTTATAAGAATTTTTGATATTAACGGGCGTTTGGTGAAACTGATGAACATTAATTTATCTAGCAATCAATATAATATTTCCTCCTTAAAATCGGGTATTTATTTTTTAATAATCGAAACAGATGAATTACAATATCAAAAAAAGTTAATTAAAAATTAATTAAATAAAACTAGAAAATATATTTATGAAAAAATCTACTTTTTTTATACTTTCAGCCCTTACCACAATTTTAATCATTTCAACAGCATATATAAATAATAATTTAATAACTTCTGAGAAGACTCTTTACACAAATAATTGGGAAGTAGATTTTATTGATAATTTCGATAATTTTAACATAGATAATTGGCAAGATCAACGTATTTGGGTTAACAATGAAACACATTGTTATGTTCCAAACAACGAGTTTGGTACTAGAGAAGTTAGTGATGGTACATTAAAATTAAAAGTTGTTAAAATTGACGAAAAAAGACCATGTGATAATTTTGATAAATATGGTAAACAACATCCAGAAACTCAATATGTTTCTGGTAGAATTGCCTCCAAAAATAGAAAAGAATTTATCAAAGGGAAATGGACTGCTAAATTAAAATTAAGTAGTAACGGTGAACCAAGTATGTTTCCTGCTTGGTGGATTTTAGGAGCTCAAAATAACGAGCCACCAGTTCAAGAACTAAATGAAAATATCTGTTGGCCATTATCAGGATCTGGTGAAATAGATATTTTTGAACATCATGGTGATCATCAAAAAGATCATTTTACCACTGGTGCTATAAAAAGTCTAGATGAATGTGATAAAGGAGATTGGTGGAGTTTACGAAAAGGTTTTGATGCTACTTTAAATGATTATCATGAGTATTCGGTTGAATGGGAAGGATCAGATCTTGTTTATCGGGTTGATCAAAAAGAAATTTATCGAAACCAAGGAGAAGGAGACAGATATACAGAACCTATGTTTGCCATTTTAAATTATGCTAAAATTACAGATTCACCAATGCAAGGAGAATGGGTTATGGAGGTGGATTGGGTAAAACATGAATATAGAAAATAATTAATATTTATAGATGAAACTTAAGAATATAAAAATAATTGGTCTTTTACTATTTGTTATTTCCTGTAAAGATTCAAAAGTTAAAAATGTAAACAAAATTGAAACTTTGGATGCTTTTTCTCAAAATACATACAACAAAAAGAGACTTACAGTATATACAACAGCAAAAGATACAGAGTTAAGATTAACTAAAACTGGTGATCAAATTTTTAAAGTTAAGGAGCAACCAAGGGAGACTGAAGTAGCTATTTTTGTAAATCCTAACAAGACTTTTCAAAAATACTTAGGAATTGGTGGCGCTATAACAGATGCTTCCTCTGAGGTTTTTTCAACTTTAAATGATGACCAACAAAATAAGTTATTACAATCTTTATATGGTAAAGAGGGTATAGGCTATAATATTATTAGGACTAGTATTCATAGTAGTGATTTTGGTCTAGGAAGCCATACTTATATTGAAGAAGGTGATAAAGAATTAAATACTTTCTCAATAGAAAAAGACAAGAAAAAAAGAATTCCTTTTATAAAGAAAGCGATAGATTTAATTGAAAATGATTTGGTTTTTTATGCAAGCCCATGGAGTCCACCTGCTTTTATGAAAAGTAATAAAAATATGTTATATGGAGGTAAGTTACTTCCTCAATTTCGTCAATCCTGGGCAGATTATTATGTCAAATTTATCAAAGCCTATGAAAAGGAAGGAATTCCTGTCTGGGGTTTAACAATTCAAAATGAGCCAATGGCAGTTCAAAGATGGGAGTCCTGTATTTATACTGCAGATGAGGAACGGGATTTTTTAAAAAATTATTTAGGCCCTACATTAGAAAACGAAGGTTTAGGAGATAAAAAAATTGTAGTATGGGATCATAATAGAGATTTAATTTCTGACAGAGCAAATACTATTTTTGAAGATCCAGACGCATCAAAATATGCTTGGGGCATTGGTTTTCATTGGTATGAAACATGGACTGGAGGTTTGCCAAAATATGATAATCTAAAAAACATAAAAGAATCGTTTCCCTCAAAAAAAATGCTATTTACAGAAGGTTGTGCAGAAGGATTTGATTCTGAAAAATTACATTTTTGGCCAAATGCAGAACGTTATGGAAATTCTATAATTAATGACTTCAATAGTGGTGTTGTTGGCTGGACAGATTGGAATATTTTATTAGATGAAAGGGGTGGTCCAAATCATGTTGAAAATTTTTGTTTTGCACCAATTCATGCAAATACAAAAACAGGAGAATTAATATTTACTCCTACTTACTATTATATCGGTCATTTTTCAAAATTCATTAAACCTGGAGCTTTCAGGGTAAGCACTACAACTAGCAGAACATCAATAGAAAGTACCTCATTTAGAAATACAGACGGAAAAATGATTTCTGTAGTGATGAATAAAACTAATAGTAAAATCAGTTATAAACTTATTGTTGGGAATAGTGAATCAATTATAGAAATAGAACCAAGAGCAATGCAAACAATAATTTATTAAATTTACTTTTTTTTAAAAATCATCAAAAATTATGAGTAATAAGGCGTACACTATCTTTATAAGTTTTATTGTAGCAATAGGAGGGTTTCTTTTTGGATTTGATGCTGGTATTATTTCGGGAGTTATGTCCTATGTTGGACCAGAATTTGATCTTAATGAAATTCAATCTGGTTGGGTGGTAAGTGCCCCCTCATTTGCTGCTATGTTTGCAATGTTATTTTCAGGAAGATTAAGTGATGTTTTTGGAAGAAAAAAAATGTTACTATTTGTTGCTTTTTTATATGCTGCTTCTGCTGTTTTATCCGCTATGTCAAGTTCTTATGAAATGCTTTATGTAGCAAGAATAATTGGAGGTGTAGCTTTTGGAGCTGCATTGGTTTTAGCACCCATGTATATTGCGGAAATTTCATCAGCAGAGAATAGAGGGAAACTTGTTTCATTGCAACAATTAAATATAGTTTTTGGTTTTTTTGCAGCATTTTTAAGTAATTATTTCTTCAATAAATTTAATACAACAGAAAGTACATTTTTAACTGATGAAAATGTCTGGAGGTGGATGTTAGGAGTTGAATTATTTCCAGCTTTGATTTATTTTATTTTTTTATTTTTTATTCCCAAAAGCCCTCGATGGCTGTACTTAAAAGAAAACTTTGAAGATGCAAAAAAAGTTTTAAATAAAATTCATGGTATAGAAAAAGGAGCTAAAGAAATTTCAGCTATAGAGAATAACATTCATGCTGATAAAAATAAGATTCCACTAAAAATAAAAGACATATTGAAACCATCATTACGTTTCATATTAGTTGTTGGTTTGATTGTAGGAGTTCTTCAGCAGATAACTGGAATTAATGCAGTTTATTTCTATGCAACATCTATTTTTGAGCAAACGGGTATAGGAACAGATGCCTCTTTTTCATCTGGAGTTTTGTTAAGTACAATATCAGTGATTTTTACTTTTGTTGCTATTTATTTAATTGATAAAATGGGTAGAAGGCCTTTATTGTTGTTTGGAACTGCTGGTATAGCAATTAGTTTATTATTATGTGGCTATGGCTTTAACCAGGCAACTTATCAATTGTCTACTACAGATATTAATCAATTAGAGTTTTCTGAATCTCAAAAATTACTTCCATTGGCTGGAAAAGTTTATGAGAATGACATTGCATTTAAAAACGAACTAAAAGCAGTTTTAGGTACTAAGACATATAGTAAAAATGATGGTGCTATTTTGGAGTTAGCTACATCAATTAATGCGACTCTAATATTGATTGGTATTCTTGGTTTTATTGCATGTTTTGCATTTTCTCTTGGACCAGTAATGTGGGTTTTATTATCTGAATTATATCCTCTTAAGTTCAGGGGCTTAGCCATTGGAATAATTGCTTTTGTAAATTCTTTAATTAGCTCTTTAGTTCAGTTAATATTTCCATGGGAATTATCAAACTTTGGCAATGCTTTGACATTTTTTATTTTTGGTATAATTGCGACTGTAGGATTTTTTATCCTATTAAAAATCCTCCCGGAAACTAAAGGAAAATCATTGGAAGAATTAGAAAATGAACTCGTTATTAGTTGATTTTATATATTAAGAAATGATTGTATTTTTTTAAAATTTTAAATTCTTACTATACCTTTAATCGTATCCATTCTTAAAAAAGAAGTACAATATATTTAATTTATTTAAGTTATAAAGCATGTAATAAATTGCTAATATCTTGTTGTAAGGTTTGATATAAAACAATATATTTACATCAATTAAGTCCTATAACTTTTATGAAGCTTTTAAAAAGTTTAATTTTATTTCTCGTTTCTATTTTTTTTACAATTGAAGGGATTTCACAAGAAACACTTCCTATCTATTCTGATTATTTATCTGATAATGTTTATTTGGTTCATCCCTCAGCAGCTGGTATCGGAAATACCGGTAAATTACGTTTTACAGCAAGGCAACAATGGGCAGGAATAAGTGATGCTCCAACATTACAAACACTAAGTTTTCACAATCGAATTCGGGACAAAGCTGCGTTCGGTTTTATTTTATTTAATGATAGTAATGGATTTCACTCTCAAAAAGGAATTCAAGGTACTTTTGCATATCACTTAGATGTAAACAGAGGTTCTTTTTTTAATCAAATATCTTTTGGGCTTTCTTTAACTGCAGTTCAAAATCAAGTAGATCAAACACAGTTTTTTGGTGATCCAACTGTTTCACAAATAGTCACAAGTGATGGTTATTACAATGCTGATTTTAGTGTAGCTTATCATAAAAAAGGATTTTCTTCATATTTTACTGTTAAGAATTTACTCTTATCTGCAAAAAACAATCTTAATAACAACTTAGAACCTCTAGATTTAAGAAATTATATCTTTTCTTTAGGATACTATTTTGGTCAAAAAAAAATGATCCAATATGAACCTTCATTAATGATTCAATTGAGAGAATCAACTGGAGAAAGAATAGCGGATTTTAACTTCAAAGTTTATAAAAATTTTGATAAAGCCCAACTATGGGCAGCTGTATCATACAGAAAAAGTTTCGACGTTAATCCCATAGAAAATTTGGCTTACTTTACACCAATTATTGGAGTTAATTATAATAAATGGATGTTTTCGTACACCTATACGAGACAGTTAAATGACATAGTACTTACAGAATCTGGTTTACATCAAGTATCTGTTGGAGTTAATTTATTTACAAGAAAACCAAGAGCAGCTGCATGTCCTAACATAAATTTCTCATTCTAAAAATCTATTTCCATTACTTCAATCCTAGCGTCATTGAGTACTTTCGATATCCTGTTTTTATTTTTATTACTATAAAATTGATGAGTTATTTTATTTTTATGACTAGTTTGGAGTAACATGGAGGTATCTAGTACTTTTTTTGTTTGCTTTGCTACTGCTGATCCAGAATCAATTATTTTAACAGTATTTCCAATAATTTTTTTTATTTGAGGGATTAGATAAGGATAATGAGAACATCCCAATACCAAAGCATCTATATTTTCTTCTATCATCGGATTTAAATACCTGTAAAGGAGTTGTTGCATGTCTGTGGAATTTATTTTTCCATCTTCAATAAGATGAACTAATCCGTACCCTACTTGTTCTATAATTTTAATAGACTTGTCTATAGTAGCAGATGTTTTTTCAAATAGCTCACTTCTTATAGTTCCTTGTGTAGCTAACAACCCAATTTTTTTAGTTTTAGTAATTAGTTCAGCTGGTTTTATAGCTGGCTCAATTCCAATAAAAGGGATGTCATATTTTTTTCTTAAAATAGCTATTGCATTAGTAGTAGCAGTATTACATGCAACAATGATAATTTTTGCATTTTTATTAAGAAGGAATTCTGTATTCTTAATACTAAATTCTAGAATTTGTTCCTTTGATTTTTCTCCATAAGGTGCATTTTTACTATCTGCTAAGTAAATTGTGTTTTCATAAGGTAACAATTGTTGTACTTCTTTCCAAATAGATGTACCACCTATACCAGAATCAAAAAAACCTATTGGATTATTCTTAATAAAATTCATAAGTTATAAAAATAAAAAATCCTACTTTAAAAGTAGGATTTTTTGTGTTGTTAAAATAATATTTTGCTTGTATCTAATTTGTTGGTAAAGCTGGTTCTTTTAAATCAACTAACAATCCTAACTTAGCTTTTACAGCATCATATAAATCCTCTCCTTCAGCTATTAGGAGACCTCTTCCTGCAGAAGCATCAAATACATAAAGTATTTGTTTTGAAGTCGCTACTTCTTCAATGGCTTTTCTAGCTTTTTCTATAATAGGCGCTAATTTATTATTTTGTTTTTCTTGTATGTCTTGATAAGCGGCTTGTTCTGCTTGCTGAACTCTAGAATTATCTACCTGAACTTCTTGTGCTCTCTGTTTGTTAGTATCCTCTGTTTGTTGCGCCTGCTCAGCTGTGTATTTTTTGATTTTATCATCTAGCTTTTTCTTCATACCATCGATATCATCTTTGTATGTTTTTGTGATTTTAGCTAATTCTGCTTGTAAAGCCCTTGTTTCTGGCATATTTGCAATTACTCTTTCGTAAACTACATGCCCAACTTTTTGTGCATTTGCTATTCCACTCATACCTAAAGTTAAAAACGCAACTAATAGTAAACTTTTCAATTTTCTCATTTTGTTTGATTTAATTATTATCCTGTTCTTTTTTCTTTTTGATAGCTTCTTTCTTTTCTCTTAAAATTCTTCTTTTTTCTTCAATATCAGAAATTCTTTTTTTTCTAGCTTCCTCAATTTTATTCTTTTTAGCAATTCTTTCTTCTTCTTTCTTCTTTATTGCGGCTTCTCTTTTTGCAGCTAGATTTTTTTGTTTTTCTGATAATTCTTTATTTGGTGCTCTTTTATTTGCTCTTTTTTCTTTATTAATCTCAAGTTTTCTGTCTCGAACGATTTCATTTAAAACAAGTTCGCTAATATCGTATTTTTTATTGGAATATAGCATTACTAAATCACTAGATTTATCAAAAACAAAATCATATTTCCTTTTTATAACGATGTTTCGAATAGAATTATAAACTTGATCTTGGACAGGCTTAACTAATTGTTTTCTGAGTAGGAACATGTCTCCATTGGAACCGAAATATAATGACTCTAATCTCCTTAATTCTTCTTGTTTTAAAGTAATCTCATCTTCCTTGTCTAGAATAAGATCATTTGTTAAAATAGCACGTTCATTATCTAAATCTGATTTTAATTTTTCAATAAATCTTGTTAGTTTATCTAATTTCCCTCTCCATTTGGTCACTTTAGAATCTAATGTGTTTTGTGCTTCTAAATATTCAGGAACATTTTCTAGAATATACTCCATATCGATATAGGCAATTCTTTGTGATTTTTGTGCAATAACAAAAGTACTACAAAGAAAAAATATAAATAAAGAGATTTTAAACTTCACACTATCTTGAATTGAAAATATCATGCCAAAAGATTAAAAAATTTATTTTCTGTTGATTAAAATTGTTGTCCTATAATAAAATGAGTTTGCCATCCAGATTTTGTATTAGTTCCTGGTAAAGGATCAAATCCATGAGCAAAATCAATTCCTAATAATCCAAAGGCGGGCATAAAAATACGTACACCTAAACCAGCAGACCTTTTAAGGTTAAACGGGTTAAAGGTAGTAAAATTGTCATAAGAATTACCAGCTTCTAAAAAACCTAAGGTATATATGGATGCAGATGGCTTATCTGTGATAGAATATCTAAGCTCTAACTGAAACTTATTATAGATAGTTCCCCCTTGAATAGATGATAATCTGTTGTTTTCATAACCCCTTAATCCAATATTTTCTCTTCCATCAAGTTGGAATTGAGCTATTCCATCTCCACCTACAAAAAAGCGTTCAAAAGGGGTGCTTCCCAATTCATCATTATAGAATCCTAAATATCCTATTTCAGCATTTGCCATTAATACTAATTTGTCTGTAAAGCCATTGTACCATTTACCTTTAAATAATAATTTATAATATTCTAACCATTTAAATCTTTCAGCAGGATCTAGGCTTCCATAGTTTTTGTTATTAAATAATGAATAGGGTAAGGTTGCTTTTACTCCAACACTAAAGGTAGAACCATAGGTTGGAAAAATCAAACTTGGACCCGCAGAATTTCTGCTTAGACTTATATTATAAGCAAGATTGTTTAGGTCTCCATCACTTAAAATATCATCACCTACTCTAAATTGATAATCATTCAAACTAAAGCTTTGATAGCTAAATGATTGTGATAACGTAAACCAATCACTTGGCCATAATAATCTTTTTGCTATTCCTACAGAGGCACCTACAATACCTAAACTTCTACTTTTATCTACATCATAATTTTGAGGATTTAGTTGAAATTGTTTTGAGGAATAAACTGAGAATGATAATGATTGAGGTTTCTTTCCACCTAACCACGGTTCTGTAAAAGAGAAACTGTACGTATTAAAAGTTCTACTTGTTTGTAATCGTAATGATAAAGATTGTCCATCACCCATTGGAAGAGGTTTATAAGCCTCTTTATTGAAAAGATTTCGCGCAGAAAAATTATTAAAAGAAAGTCCAAGCGTACCAATAAAGGAACCACCACCATATCCTCCTTGGAGCTCTATTTGACTTCCCCCTTTCTCTATGACATTAAATTCGATATCTGCTGTTTTATCTTGATAATTAGGTTTTACGTCTGGAGTTACATTGGTGTCAAAAAAACCTAATTGACCAATTTCACGAATAGAACGTATGATCGCATCTCTACTAAACAATGATCCGGGTTTTACTCTTAATTCTCTAAAAATAACAAAATCATTGGTTTTATCATTTCCAACAACGCTTACTTTATTAATAGTTGCTTTTTCATCTTCTCTTATTCTGATTTCAACAGTAATCGAATCATTTATAACCCTAGTTTCTACGGCGTTTACTGATGAGAATAAATACCCACTGTTTTGATAAAGTGTTTGAATATCATCAGATGTTGGTGAGCCGTCACCTGTAATTCTTTCCTTCAAAACAGACCCATTATATACATCACCTTTTTCTATTTTTAAGATTGTATTTAATTGCTGGTCAGTGTAACTTTTATTTCCAACATAAATGATGTCACCAAATATATATTGTTTACCTTCTTCTAATTTGATGTCTATATTTATCGAATTGTCTTCGTTCCATGAAATAGAATCTTCTAGTATTCTTGAGTCCCTGTAACCTAAACGACTATAGGTATCTAAAATATTTTCGAGGTCTTCTTTAAATTGTTCATCGATATATTTAGATCCCTTCCAAAATCTTCCTGGAAATTTTCTTTTAGTATTACTCATTGCAGATCTTAATTTACCATCAGTAAGTGCTTCATTTCCTTGAAAGTTTATATTTTTTATCTTTATTTTAGAGCCCTTATCAATAAAAATATTCATGTTCACAGTATTCGTATCTGAAGAATCTATCCTAGTATTAACACTTACTTTTGTTTTTAAGAATCCTTTGTCGGTATATTTCTTTTTGAAGTAGTTTTTAGTGGTAACTATTAAGTTATCTGTTACCATTGCCCCAGTTTTTAATTCTGCTTCAGATTTGAGTGTTTTAGATTGATTTTTTCTTACCCCAGCGATACTAATTTCATTTAATTGAGGTAATTCTTTAACATCAAACTCTAAGTATATGGTATTTCCGTCAACTCTAAGTAAGTAAACATCTACTGTACTAAACTGTTTACTTTCATAGAGCTTTTTAATAGCACTGGTTAGTTTATCACCAGGCAGCTTTAAAGGTTGACCAATTTTTAGTCCAGTAAAAACTTTTACAGTAGATTCTGTAAATTTCTGAAGACCAATAACTGAAATACCTCCAAGTATATACTCTTTACCTTGTTCGTAAATTATGTTATTTTGAACACTTATTGAATCTTTCACTACTGTTGAAGTAGAGTCTTTAACAATTTGAGCTTTTACAGGAAAAGCTAAAATTATAAATAAAAAAGTAAAAATAGTCGCATTATAAATAATGCTCTTATACTGGTGTAATTTGATTGCTAGTTTTTCCAAATCTTCGTTCTCTATTCTGATATTCTATAATTGCATCATAAAAATGCTCTTTTCTAAAATCTGGCCAAAGTATATTTGTAAAATATAATTCAGCATAAGCCATTTGCCATAAAAGGAAATTACTTATCCTTTGTTCGCCACTAGTTCTTATCATTAAATCAACGTCGGGCAAATTAAACGTATATAAATGATTATTTATAATTTTTTCGTCAATTTCTTCAATAGTTAACTCGTTATTAACAACTTTTTTAGATATATTCTTGATTGTATTAATAATTTCCTCTCTCGCGCCATAACTTAAAGCCAATGTTAAAACAATTTTATTGTTGTTACGAGTTTTATTTATTACTTCATATAATGATTTTTGAGCTTTGTCTGGTAGACTTTTTATATTTCCAATGGCATTAACCTGGACTTCATTTTCTTGAAATGTATTTAATTCTTTATTAAGAGAAGTTATCAACAAACTCATCAAAGCATTTATTTCAAGTTTTGGTCTTTTCCAGTTTTCAGTTGAAAAAGCGAATAATGTAATGGCCTCTGTTCCTAATTCTGCTGAGGCTTCTATTGTTTCTCTAACGGCTGTTAAGGCATTTTTATGACCAAAAATCCGACCCATACCTTTGCCTTCAGCCCATCGACCATTACCGTCCATAATTACGGCAACGTGTTTTGGTATATTATTAGAGTTTATGAGTGATTTTTTATCCATATATTTTATCTTTCGTCAGCAAAACAAGGTGGTCTACCAAAAGTATAAACAAAAGAAATTCCTGTAAACATATACCAATCATTTGAGGTTCCTCCGAAATCCAATTGTGGGAAATTATTTGATGTATAATCAATATCATCTATAAATGTATAACGAAATGTTGTTTCTATTGCAAAAGCAATTTTCCCGTATAATCTTGTTTTAAAACCTAGTCCAAAAGGGATAGAAATAGAAGTGTTTCTCGTAAAAACATAACTTCCATCCGTATTCTGTATTCTTGGAGTCGCGTAGTCAACTGCTGCTAATTGAACTAGTATGTATGGTGTACTAAATTTATTCTTTGAGGAAAAATAATATTCGTAAAAATTATATTCTATACCCACTGCGAATTCATTTATTGGATTTTTAAAACTATAACCTCTTTCTTGTCTAATTATGTTTTTAGAATCTGCATCATTACCTGTAATGGAAAAATAACTATAATTACCTCTGATTGCCATTCTAGGGTTAAGGTTGTATTTGTATAAAAAACTACCTCCTATATTGTTGGGATGAATGTAATTAGTTCGACCAACATCACCTACGTAATTTACACCACCTGCAAAAAAACCTATTTCATGTATTTGTGATAAGCAATTACTTGTAATACAAATAAATAGTAACGTTGTTAAATACTTTTCCATCCTAAAAAATAGCTCGCAAATATAAATAAATCTATTTGCTTTATAAAGTTAATACGGTAGTCTTTTTTAATAACAACTATTTTAGTTTTTTATTGTTAGAAAACATCTATTGATTTGAACCATTTCGGGTGTCTTCACCCCATAAAAGCTTTGTTCTTAATGTACTAAAAAAGGATTGATTTGATGGGATGATACTTTTAATTTTAAAAGTTGATTTTTTAATATATATGCGAGTATCTTTTGGGACAGATGTGATTCTTGAATCTAACGAAATCAAAAAGCTCTTTTCTCTAGAATCTACCTCTAATTCTATCAATGTATCATCTGGAATTACCATTGGTCTTGCATTTAAATTATGAGGTGCAATAGGAGTAATTATAAAGTTTTTTGAATTAGGAGAAATTACAGGTCCATTACAACTAAGAGAATATCCAGTAGAACCAGTTGGTGTTGCTATAATCAAACCATCAGACCAATAGTTTGTTAAGTATTCAGTATCTAAAAAAGTTTTTACCCCTATCATAGAGGTGGTGTTTTTTCTGGAAATTGTTATTTCATTTAGAGCAAAAGAAAGTTCATTAATAGATTTTACTGGCGGATTTGTTTCGATGCTTAGAAGTGTTCTTTCCTGAATAGTAAACTTTTTTGCAATCAGTAATTTAATAGATTCTTCAATAGTATTTTTTTGAATATTAGCTAGAAAACCTAAACGACCTGTATTTATTCCCAAGATAGGGATATTTAAATCTCTAATGTAGGTGATAGCTCTTAAAAATGTTCCATCACCACCTAAGCAAAAAAATAAATCAAAAGAACTATTTAAATCGCTAAAGCAAGAGAATGTGGCAAATTTTATTGAAAGTTGATCATGAGTTTTTAAAGTATTATAAAAGTTTTCTTCAAAAAAGACAACGACATTATTTTGTTTTAAAGCTTTCAATAGAATTGTTATTTCCTTCTCTGCATTTATTGAGTAGGTCTGTCCAAAAATGGCTACTTTTTTCATCATCACATATTTAAATACTTTTGTAAATAATCAGATCTTTCTTTAAGATCTTGTAGGTAAAAATCATCCTCATGTTCAGACATTACAATATAATCATACCTTCTAAATGTCTGAATTATTTCATTGATGTCATCTGAACTAATTTTAATAATTGCTTGTTTTTTATCTCCTAAATTAGATGATATGTAAATGCCTAGGATTTCTCCATCATTACTCTCTACAATCTGACTTACCTCACTTGTGGAAAAATCTTTTTTATTTTTTTCTATGTTAATAATAATTCCGTCTGAAAATATAAATGGACTTGAACAAAATAAATCTAGAATATCATTTAATTCATAATACCCTAGATATTGTTTTTTGTCATTTATCACTGGCATTAGATTACTTTCGTTATCTGAAAATAGCTTGATGAGATTTAATATTGCTATATTTTTATCAGCAAAAAACAACTCTATTAAATTTGAATATTCTGAAATAGCATAAGCATCATCTTCTATTGTATTGGAGTAGCTCTCTGATATACAACCTATTAGTTTACCTTTTTCAACAATAGGGATATGTGTGATAGGTAGTCTTTGGAAAATATTTTGAACACTTTTTAAAGAACTCTCAAGAGTTAATGCTTCAATTTCGTTTAGTATGTATTCTTTTGTATTCATGCTTTACGAATATAGTTTAAAATCATTTAATGACGTACTTTTGTAATTTAATTGATTCTTATGACAAAGTTAAGTGTAAATATTAATAAAATAGCCACATTACGTAATTCAAGAGGTGGTAATGTACCTAATTTATTAGATGTTGCGACAGATATTCAAGAGTTTGGTTCTCATGGAATTACTATTCACCCTAGGCCAGATGAAAGACATATTCGTTATCAAGATGCGTATGATTTAAAAAAAATTGTAACTACTGAATATAATATTGAGGGAAATCCGATCCCTAAATTTATGGATTTAGTCTTGAAAGTTAAGCCAACGCAAGTAACTTTGGTTCCAGACAATATAAATCAAATTACTTCAAATGCAGGGTGGGATACCATTACTCATCAATCATACTTAAAAGAAGTTATTAGTGATTTTAAAAATTCAGGTATCAGAACCTCTATTTTTATTGATACTGATATTAAATTAATTGAAGCGGCAGCTAAAACTGGAGCAGATCGAATTGAATTATATACAGAGAAATTTGCAAGTGAATACGCAAAAGGTAATAAAAAAGCTGTAAAAAATTATACTAATGCTGCTATTTTAGCTAACAAATTAGATATTGGTGTAAATGCTGGACATGATTTAAATCTCGATAATATAGAGTTTTTTAAACAAAATATTCCTCATTTAGTAGAGGTATCTATTGGACATGCATTAATTTCTGAAAGTTTGTATCTAGGATTACAAAATGTAGTGAATATGTATTTATATCGCCTCCAATAACATGAAAATCTTGCATTCAAAAATACTAGGAGAAGGTTTCCCTTTTCTTATACTTCACGGCTACCTTGGAATGGGTGATAATTGGAAATCTTTAGCAAATCGTTTTGGTAAAAATTTTCAAATTCATTTAATTGATCAACGTAATCACGGTAGAAGTTTACATCATGATGATTTTAATTATAATCATCTAACTGAAGATTTGTTGGCTTATATTCAATATCATAAACTTAAGAAAATCATTTTACTTGGTCATTCTATGGGGGGTAAAACAGCAATGTTTTTTTCAGTAAAATTCCCGAATCTAGTTTACAAATTGATTATAGTTGATATCTCTCCTAGATATTATAAACCCCATCATAATGAAATTTTAAAAGCAATCAATTCAATTGATTTCTCTATACAAAATTCAAGAAAATTAGTTGATCAAAAGTTAGCGGAGTTTATTTCAGAAGTTGGAATCCGTTCCTTTTTATTAAAAAATGTCTATTGGATAGATAAAGGAGTATTAGCCTATAGATTTAATTTAAAATCACTTACCAAAAATAGCTCTGAGATTGGAAAAGAATTACCTTTACATACTATTTTTCTTGGAGAAACAATCTTTATTTCAGCTGGTAATTCAGGGTATATTACAAAAAATGACATCCCTATCATAAAGGCACACTTCCCTAATTCATCAATAGAAACTATTAATAATGTAGGTCATTGGATTCATGCTGAAAAACCAAAAATATTTTATGATTTGGTAATTAAGTTTTTACTTTAACAATCTTTTTACACGTTGAGAAATTAGATTTAAAACCTCGTAAGAAATTGTTTTAGTTATCGAAGCTATAGACAAGATATCTTCCTGAGTTTTGAAAATAAAAACTTCATCACCTTCTTTACAATCAATATTAGAAATATCTACCATTATCATATCCATGCATACATTCCCTAAAATAGTTGTTTTTTGATTATTAATTGTAACGTTTCCAATCCCATTACCTAGTTTTCTTGAAATACCATCAGCATGACCAATAGGGATTGTTGCTATTCTTGTTTTTTTGTTTGCTATAAATGCTCTATTGTAACCAACTGATTCTCCTGCTTTTATGGTATGCATTTGCGAAATAATAGATTTTAAAATATGTGAATTTTTTAATTGAGAAGTTTCTTTTTTAGTATTACCAAAACCATATAACCCAATTCCAATTCTGACCATATCATATTGTGCTTCAGGATAGTTTATGACACCAGAAGTATTTAAAGCATGGATGATTGGTTTGTAATCTAATGAATTATAAACTTGTTTAACAATAGCTTTAAAATTATCTAGTTGTTTATTTGTAAATTCCTGCTCATTAGAATCTTCACTAGCTGCTAAATGAGAAAATACTGATTGAATTTTTAAACTTTGAGTCTCTAAAATGATATTTAAAACTTCATGAAGGTTATCTTTTGAAAAACCCAATCGATTTAAGCCTGTGTTAAATTTTAAATGAATGGGATACGCTATTTTTTTTTGCTTAATAACATGTGTTTTAAATGTAGTTAATGTTTTAAAATTATAGATACTTGGTTCTAATTGATATTGAATAATTTGATCAAAGTTTTGAACTTGAGGATGAAGTACTAAAATTGGAGTTGTTATGTTGGCTTTCCGTAAAGCAACTCCTTCATGAGAGTATGCAACAGCAAAATAAGCTATTTTATCTTTTAAAAAAGAGGAGACTTGAACGCTGTCACTTCCATAGCCAAAAGCTTTTACTACAGCTAATATTTTTGTTTCTGGACGTAATTTTCGTTTAAAGTAATTAAGGTTGTGGTCAATTGCCTCTCCATTAATTTCTAAAACAGTTACATGATTATTCATATAATTATTATGTGCTAATTTCAGAACCTTCCTCTTTCTGATTTTCTTCTTTTTGAGAAATAAGGGCTTTGTAGTAGGCTGCTCTACTTAATGGTTCATATTCTTGATTTTCACCTAAGAAAACTATTGCATCATTTTTTGACTTTCTAAAGCTATAGTTTGCTAAATTTCCAGTTTTTGTACAAACAGCATGCACTTTAGTTACATATTCTGCTGTTGCCATTAATGCTGGCATTGGTCCAAAAGGATTTCCTTTAAAATCCATGTCCAATCCAGCTACAATTACCCGAATACCTTGGTTGGCTAAATCATTACAAACAGCAACAATCTCATCATCAAAAAATTGAGCTTCATCGATACCTACAACATCAACATCATTTACTAATAATCTGATGTTAGAGGCAACAGGAACAGGTGTCGAACGAATTTCATTAGCATCGTGAGAAACAACCATTTCATTGTCATAACGGGTATCAACTTGAGGTTTAAAAATCTCGATACGTTGTTTTGCAAATTGGGCACGTTTAAGTCTTCTGATTAATTCTTCTGTTTTTCCCGAAAACATAGAACCACAAATTACTTCTATCCAACCAAATTGTTCTGTATGATTTACTGTATTTTCAAGAAACATTTTGTAATTTTAAGGCTTCAGAGAATTTATGCGCATTCTTTATGAATGTAGGCAAATTTATTAAAAAATGAGATTAAAAAATAATTAAACACAACAACTTATGCACAAAAAACTTGGAGCAGACCTCACTAGTTTAGCTCATGGCATTTTACAAATGAAAAACAAAGAGGACATTTTTGCACTAAAATCAAAAGCATATGAGGTATATGAAAAATTAGCTGTCTTGGCTTATGTAGAAGAGTACATGAAAAATACACCGAATGTTGAGCATACAAAAGATGAATTAATTACTTTGTTCAAAAATGCTACTAAAAATAAAGCAAAGCAAAAAGAAGTTAAAAAAGATTCTTCACAAGATAACCAAATTGAAATTTCAAATGAGGAGGTTGATTTAAAAAATGAAGAAGATAAAATTGTAAAAAATGAATTACAAAATAGTCCTGATTCATCAGAGGTAGATATTATTTCCAAAGAAATAGAATTAATACATGAGAACAATCCAACTGATTCTGATGAGGAATTAATTAATGATGATTTGTTTTCTCAGCCTGATAAAAAATATAAAATAGAGGAGATGAATGCCAATGAAAACAAGCCTTCATTAGAAGAAGAGTTAAAAGATACTATAGCTGCAGATGTAGTTGCAGATTTATTTGAAAATGCTCCTAAAAAATCCCTTAATGATAACTTACAAATGGATATTCAAATTGGTTTAAATGATCGTATAGTATTTGTAAAAAATTTATTTGGAGGAAGTCAAGAAGATTTTAACAGAGTTGTTTCTCAATTAAACTCATTTAAAACCGAAAAAGAGGCAAAAAAGTTCATTAATAAGATGGTTAGACCAGATTATGATTGGACTGATATGAAAGATATTGAAGAACGGTTTATTGCTATCTTAGAACGTAAATTTTTATAAAAATAGATTTAAAATACTAATTACTAGTAAAATTAAATTTTTACTAAATAATCATATCATTAGGCAAAAATTATGAAAATAGAAGTTTCTAACGGAGAAATTTTAGATAAGTATACTATTCTAGAAATAAAAATTTCTCAAATTTATGATACAGAAAAACTAATCAACATAAAAAAGGAGTATAATACGTTAACCCCTGATGTTAAAAGTATTTATGAATCTTGTAAAGATGAAGAGCATTTAAAGATTCTTCAAAATAATTTATTAAAAGTCAATAAGAAATTGTGGAAAATTGAAGATGATATTAGAGAATGTGAACGATCAAATGATTTTGGAAAAACTTTTATAGATTTAGCGCGTGCAGTTTACTTTACGAATGATAATCGTTCTGATGTAAAAAAAGAAATAAATATATTTACGGGTTCAGATTTAGTAGAGGAAAAATCTTATGAAGATTATAAACCTAAATAAAATGAAGTATAAATTTTTACTATTTTTATTATTAATTCTTCTTTCAGGGTGTAAATCAACAATTGAAATTCAAGTTTTTGAAACTAAAAATACTCCAGTAGCTCCAGATTATACTCTTGAATCTTCATGGGCAGTTTTACCATCTAAGTATACTGAACAATTTAAAGAATTTGCATCCAATCAAATAGATACATTACAAGCAGATGTTTTTTATGTTTATCCAACTTTAAATACAGATAAAGATGATATTCGTTGGAATGTGCCTATAAATGACTTTGAACAGAATGATAAAGTTTTAAATAAAGCGGTTTTAATGCAGGCCTCTGCTTTGGCTTTTTCTGGAAAAGTATATGCTCCCTTTTATCGTCAAGCTCATATTCGTTCCTTTAAAATGTATGATAAAGGAGGAAAATCTGCTCTTGAATTGGCATATATTGATGTTAAAAAAGCTTTTGAAATTTTCTTAAATAAATATAATAAAGGAAGACCAATAATACTTCTTAGTCATAGTCAAGGAACTAGACATACTATGCAATTGTTAGCCGATTTCTTTGACCAAAAAGAATTACAAAAAAGTTTAGTTGCTGCTTATATTCCAGGAATTGGTGTTAAACCGAATTTATTTAAAACAATTAAACCCATGACAAAGCCTGATGAGATAGGTGGATTTGTTTCATGGAATACATTTAAAAAAGGGCACTATCCTAAGGAATATAAACATTGGTATGACGGGAGTGTAACAACAAATCCAATAACTTGGGATGATTCTAAGGAAACAATATTAGAACAACACAAAGGGTTTTTATATACAAACAAAAAAATTTACAAGAAAGCACTTAAAATAGAAATCTCTAATGGATTAGTTTGGTCTAGTAATCCCAAATTTCCAATGAGACTTTTAATGTCACCAATAAAGAATTATCACGCTGGAGATATAAATCTATTTTGGCTTGACGTTAAAGAAAACGCTGCCTTGAGATTAAAAACATATTTGAGAAAGTATTAACTAATTTTTTCTTTTAGACGTTCTATCTCTTTTTTACTATTGCCAATAAAAATATCATTATCCACTATAAAAATAGGACGTTTTAAGAAAGTGTATTCATCAACAATAAACCTTTTGTATTCTTCTTCAGAAATAGATTTATTTTTTAAATCTAAGATTTTATACTTTTTTGCACGTTTGTTAAACAAGGATTCATAACTTTTAGATAATACATGCATTTCCTCAAGTTGAGAAGTTGTTATCGGACTTGATTTCACCTCTTGTATTTCAAAATTATTTAAGTTTACTTCTTTTAAGATTCTACGGCAGGTATCACAAGTTTTTAAAAAATATACTTTCTTCATCTTTAAGAATTATCTTTGTCAAAATTACATTAAAAAAATGAAGACACAATTCGATATTTTAACTAAAACAAGAGCAATAGTTTTGTACTATATTAAAGGGTTGAGCATAGATCAATTACATGTTATTCCAAAAGGGTTTAATAATAATATTACTTGGAATATAGTACACCTATTAGTCACACAACAACTATTACATTACAGTTTTACTGGAAAAGATTGTTTAGTGACTGATGAGTTAATCGCAACTTATAAGAAAGGAACAAAACCTACTAATAAATTTTCCCAAGATGAGTTTGATAAATTATTGACTTTATTTAGAGAATTACCTATTAAGTTAGAAGAAGATTATAGGGCGGGTATTTTTTCTGAATATAGCGAGTATAAAACAAGTACTGGTTTTGTAATTGATTCAATGGAAAAGGCAATTATATTTAATAATTTCCATGAATCACTTCATTTAGGAGTTATAATGTCTATAAGAAAGCTTGTTTAAATAATGGCTTATTATTTATTTTATCTTTATAACTTCATTTAATATCCAATTGGCTCTAACCTCTTGTATTTCTGAAAAATATTCTACTAGTTCAGGTTGTTGTTTTTGTAAATAATTTCCAGTATCCCATTTCCCATTATTGTTAGTATCATAAATAATCCTAATCTTATATTTTTTAGGAGTTAAATATTTAAATGATATTGAGTTACTATTGGAAGTAATTTTTTGAGCAATGGTAGTATCGTTAATCTCTGTTAATTGAATAATAACAGGAATCATTTTAGGGTTCTCAATAGCTAGAACTATTTCACCATAATCTTCAAGACTTCTTGTTTTAAATATAGATTTAATTGTATCATTTGTTGTCTTAAAAATATCGGTTAGAGCTTCTGGATACAATTTTAGACTATAGGTAGTTTTAAATTTTTTCTCAAATATAAAACCAACTTTAGGCTCCGTTTTTGATATAAATGGTAAGAAAGGAACATTAATTGTATCAATATCAACAAAATTCACTTTTGATGTATCTAATTTTACAATAGGATTGTTAGTAGTAATGAAAAGTGTGTCTTTATAGTTTAATAATCCTGAAGTTAATTGAGTGACTTCTAGTGAATCTATTTTTTTCTTTCTTAACTTAATTGTAACAGTATCTATAATATTGTTATTACTAATTTTAAAAATTAAAGAGTCTTTTTCTAATGGTGAATGCCAAAGATTTAAGGTGTCTTTTTCTTTTTCAGTAAAAGTAATAGTGTGAAAATCAACAGGTACATCTGAAAGTGTTTCTACTTTTAAGGCAGATGGTTTTCCTTCATATCCAAAAATAAGCTGTCCTTTTCTTTGTTCTTTTCCTCGCCTAAATTTATAAGCTAATTCTTCTTTAAAAACTGCAATTTCTTCATGTATAATAGTATCTGTAGGAAGTGAAATGGTATCTTTTAAAAAACCAATTTCATCAGTTTTAGGATTAAAAATATAATCACTCCTAATGTCATTTAGAGCAACCAATAAATAATTACCTTTTCTGAGATTTGAAAATTTATAATTTGAGGAGTCTAATGTACTAGTTACATAATCAGGCTTTCTTTTATAGACAGCAGAATCTGAATAAGAGCTATCTAACCTGTAAAGTAATAGCTTTATATTTTCAATTTTTTCAGACTTAAAAGCATTTTTAACATTGCCTTTCAAATACAAAGAATCTATGTATTTACCTGTAGAAAATACATATTTAAAACGTTCTAGGGTATTGGATTCATTATTGTCCTGAACACTATTTCCGAAATCAAAAATATAGGTAGAGTTTTCTAATAGAGTGTCTAGTATCTTAATATTTATAAACTTACTTGGACTTCCTTGTGGAGAAATCAGAGAGGGGTTTGATGGATTTAACGGTGGTGAAATAATGAGTTGTTTGTTTAGCTCTTTTAACTTGATGTATTCATTAAAATAGATATTTATCTCATTCTTTTTAAAATTAATAGTTTCATAGGGTGGATCAGCAATTACAAATAACGGAGCATCTTCGTCTTTAGGACCGCCAGATGGCCTTCCCTTTTTTGCACATTTGGAAAAAGATAAAATAAGAACTATTAAAAAAAGAGATTGTATATTTTTCAACACATTTATTTTACTACAAATAAACAATATATTTTTTGGAATATAATGTCAGAGTTTTGATAATTTTATTCAGTTAAAGCAATAGTTACGATACTGATTATAACATTTTCTGCTTTTAATAATTCATTACAGCAAGCTTCTAGTGTTGCTCCAGTAGTAACAACATCATCTATCAAGAGAATATGTTTGTTGTTTAAAACAACTGAATTTGAAATACTAAATTTAGTTCTTAGATTTTTAAACCTCTCTATTCTTTTTTTCTTTGTTTGAGTGCTAGTATCTGTAGTTCTTAACAAAATATTTTCTAGATAAATACTATTTAAAATACTGCTTAATATTTTTCCAAATTTTGTTAATTGGTTATATCCTCTTTTTCTTAATTTTCTTTTGTGAAGAGGAACCGGAATGATGTAATCTATATCAGAAAACTCGGTACTTTCTAGCAACTTTTGTCCAAACCATTTCCCTAAAAATACACCGACCTCTTGATTATTTCTATATTTTAGTTGATACATCAGTTTCTTTACTTTTCCATTCGGTAGATAATATAAAAAAGAAGCTCCTTTGTAAATTAAAACCCTTCCTTCTAGAGTTTGAGTTAAAATATTAGAGGTATAGTTACCATTATCTACAAAAGGCAAATCAACTCTACATTCAATACAAATTACTTCTTCTTGATCTAGTAAATAGTTTTCACAGCAATTACATATTGACGGGTAGAAGAGATTAAAAAGGTTGTATAAACTTTTCATTTTCTTAGCTTTTTTTATGAAGATAATAAAAAACAGAAGATTTAGTTTGTGTAAATTGATAAAGTAGCGTTTATTTTTCTTGAAAAATTTCTTTATTAATGTATCTTTACCAACATTATGGCACAACAAGAAGATCAGTTTAAAAAAGTACTATCACACGCAAAAGAATACGGTTATATTTTTCAATCTAGTGAAATTTATGACGGGTTAAGTGCTGTTTATGATTATGCACAAAATGGAGTAGAACTAAAGAAAAATATTCGTGAATATTGGTGGAAAGCAATGGTACAAATGCATGAAAATATTGTAGGTTTAGATGCATCTATTTTAATGCATCCAACTACATGGAAAGCTTCTGGACATGTAGATGCTTTTAATGATCCGCTAATAGATAATAAAGATTCAAAAAAAAGATACAGAGCAGATGTATTAATTGAAGACTACTGTGCTAAAATAGAAGGAAAAATAAACAAAGAAGTTACCAAAGCTGCAAAACGTTTTGGGGAGACATTTGATAAAGAAGCTTTTTTATCAACCAATGGAAGAGTAGTTGGATACCAAGAAAAAATAAAATTAATTCTTTCTAGAATGGGTGCTTCCTTAGAAAAAGAAAACCTAACTGATGTAAAAAATCTCATAGAAGAATTAGGAATTGCAGATCCTCTAACAGGTTCTAAAAATTGGACTGATGTAAAACAATTCAACTTGATGTTTGGCACCCAGTTAGGTGCTTCTGCAGAGAGTTCAATGAAAGTATATTTACGTCCAGAAACCGCTCAAGGTATTTTTGTAAATTTCTTAAATGTTCAAAAAACAGGTAGAATGAAAATTCCATTTGGTGTTGCACAAACTGGAAAAGCATTTAGGAATGAAATAGTAGCTCGGCAATTTATTTTTAGAATGCGAGAGTTTGAACAAATGGAAATGCAGTTTTTTGTTAAACCAGGAACTCAGAAATATTGGTATAGTCATTGGAAAGAAACTCGTTTAAAATGGCATTTGTCTTTGGGAATGGGAGAAGTTAATTATCGTTTTCATGATCATGATAAATTAGCTCATTATGCTGATGCAGCAGCAGATATTGAGTTCAATTTTCCATTTGGGTTTAAAGAATTAGAAGGAATTCATTCTAGAACTGATTTTGATTTGAAAGCTCATGAGAAATTTTCTGGTAAAAAATTACAATATTTTGATTATGAAGAAAATAAAAGCTACACCCCATATGTGGTAGAAACATCCATAGGCTTGGATAGAATGTTTTTAGCTGTATTTTCAAATTCTCTTATTGTTGAAGAATTAGATAACAACACAACAAGAACTGTTTTAAGATTACCTTCAGTGTTGGCTCCAACTAAAGCTGCAATTTTACCATTAGTAAAGAAAGATGGCTTACCAGAAGTTGCTCGTAAAATTGTTGAAGATTTAAAATGGGATTTCAACGTATTTTATGATGAAAAAGATGCAGTAGGAAAACGTTACAGACGACAAGATGCAGTAGGAACTCCATTTTGTATAACCGTAGATCATGATACTTTAGAAAACAATACAGTGACTATTAGGTATAGAGATAGCATGAAACAAGAGCGTGTTAAAACCTCTGATTTAAAAGATATCATAAAGAAGGAAGTTGATGTGAAGTCTTGGTTGATGAGAATGTAGTCCTAGTAACCCAATTTAAAAGCGATACCCTAATGATATTCCAATTCTAGCAACTAACTCTTGATTATTGTTTCCATAGTTCCTTCCAAATCCAAGATATAAATCTGTTGTAAACCCATCTTTAGAAACAAATTTTCCTCCAACAGAAAAACCAAGTGCAAAACTAGTTTCTATATTACCATTATTAGAGGAATCATAGTCATCATAAATATCTTTGTTTGTGTTTAGCATTCCAAAGCCCTCAATATAAAAACCTTTGGCATATTTTGATGAGAAATAACGTCTGTAGTAAGGTGTTATAGAAAACGTTCTGTAATAAGAATATGAAACCCTGCTGCCTTCATCAAATCCAAATTGTAAAGCTACTCCAACAGAAGATTCTTCATTAATTAACTTTTCATAACTTACATCTAACCATTCAGAGGTAAGAAGGCCTAGTACATTTAATTTTAATTCATGTTTTTTTTCGTTAACCTGATTTATAGAGTCTTTTTGACTAAAAATAAATGATGAATAAAAGCAGAGTAGAATAAGAAAATAATTTTTCATAATTTATATCAATTTATATTACAAATATCAATAATTATATTGAGTTAAAAAACCGCTTTTAAATTTATTATTCCTGTATGAATTGTATTAGAATTTAAACTTTTCCTACCTTTATAATTGAGGTTTAAATTTAGAAATGAATTGATTTTTTTACTCCATAAAAAAGTCCAGGTATAATTAGTCCCTTCTTGCAAACCTTCCAGCATTTGGTATCCAACTGGAGAATTAGGATTTCCTTCAAAATCATTAAAAAAAGTTATAAAATCAATGTTAAATCTTGTTTTAGATTTACCACTATAAAAATACGATACTCCTAATTTTTGCTGTTTTAACTTTTCAAAGTTTTCAAATGTATTTTCTTTATTTTTTTTGTGATAGAAAATTGAGAAACGATTGTCATTATCAAATTCATAGCTCAGTTTTGGTTCTATTGCCATAGCATCTATTTTGTATTTTCTGTTGTCAAAATTTTCTGTCTCTAGGTTGTTTTTTGAAAGTTTTCCAAGCCATTCAATGAGCCAAAATTTCCCAATTTTGTGTTGAAAATCTACTTGATGATATCGTGATTCTGTATCTTGACTACCAATACTATACTGTTGTTTGCTCTCTCCTTTTGCGAAGGTATATGTAGTGCTATATTTTTGTAATCCTCGGTTATAATATAAACTGTTTTTTACAGTAAAATTAATGCTTATTTGATCATCTTTATTGTTGCCAAAAGGATTTAAATTGAAAGAGTTATTTATACGTTTTTGTTCATTACGAGTGCTTAAAAAGAATAGATTATAAAAATGAGAGAGAGTTTTTTTAAGACCTTTTTTAGCACTCCATTGACTGGCGTTTAATGTGATCGATTGATTTAGCCTAGCACTCTGAGTTGCAATAAATTGGAGATTTGGTAATGGTAACCTTAAGAAATTAGCCTGATCTTGAAATTCTGCTATTTCAAATTCATCAAATTCTTGAATTCCATTGTTATTGTAATCTATCCATGTATAAAAACCTTGCCCAGGCTCAACTTCTACATAAATAAAATCTTGCTGAGCAACATTTCCAGAAGAGGTTTCATACTGAGATCCCATAGAGATAAAATTATTAAAAAAGCTTTGATTATATAATATTCTTGAGTTAAGTACTTTTTCATTTTCTCTAAAAGCATTAATTGTCTCTCTATAATTTGCATATAAAGAGAGGTTTGTTTTCTCTGTTTGAATGATTTTAGTATCTAAATAATAGGTTTTTCTATGATTAATTTCAGTAAAAGCATTGTTCCTTATACTATCATTGTTTCTATAGTTAAAACCAACTTTTGTATATGTTTTTGTAGTATCTCCTATGCCTATATATCCTTCGTACTCTTTAAATTGATGGTTGGTGAGAATTGCTTCTTGTGTTGTTTTAATTCTCCCATCATTTCCTTCAATATTTAGATATCCACCAATCCAAGTCTTTTTAAAACGCTGCTCTACACCACCTTTAATCCGAAAAAATGTATTTTTTTGTATTTCAGAATTATTAGATAAAAAACTACTATTCGCATAAATAGAGGTTTTGCCAAACCTCATTTTGGCATCAATAAAATGTTTCATTCCTCTATAATTATCAGAAAATTTAAGTTGTTCAAAAGAATAGTTTATGAAGTCTTCTTTATCGTTATTTAATTTAAAACCAATAGCTGTTTGTTGTTGATTTCCCATTGGAGTCAATAAATTCCAATCTCTATTAAATTCTACCGCTTGAAATCGTTGTATTGTATTGAAATTTTTGTGAATAAAAAGGTAATTAACATGACTAAATAGTTTCCATTTTGTATCGATTAATCTTTGCTCCCATTCAAACTTTGTTGCTAATCCTTTATTCTTATCGTTGTCAATGTTTGAAAATAAATTTTGATCACTATTACTAAAGGCGACTTCTGAAGATATCTTTGTTCTTTCTGATGGTTTGTATATCGAATTAAGAACTGCAACTTGTAATTTCGTTGGAGCAATTAACTGAACGATTGGATCATAACTTCCCATACTCTCTCCAACATATACAAATACATTACCATTGGCAAAATTATCACTTAAGGAGTAATCTCCTTGATTTGTTCCTACATTATTAAAAGTTACCATGAATAATTCATCATTTTCATTAGTAGAATATTCAAAAAATTCTTCAGGCCCCATTTGTATTTTTTTATAAAGTATTTTATTTCTATCAAAAACATCTGGATAGGCACTTTCTCCTACCATTAAATCTGAATTGTTTCCTGCCTGTGCAAGAATTTCCTTTTGAGCCTCAGATAGACTTAGTTGGATAGGCTGGCTTTTTACATCGTTTTCATTATAAAAATATCCAGAAAGTTTAATTTTCTCGCTTTTGTATTCTGCTTTTTCATAGCTAATAAAACGAGTATAATTTCTATTTGAAAACTGAAACTCTACACGAATACGCATATCATTGGTAATTGGAAAAGTTGTATTAAATCGTATTTCGCCAATATTATAGTCTATTAGATAGTCATTTGTAACTCCTTTTGTAATTTGAGATCCGTTTATGAAAACTTTTTCGCTATCCGCAATAATAACAAAATTAGGTTCATTATTTGGTCCATATATTTTGTAAGGTCCTTGATTCCCTTCAATACCAATAAAATTGTAAGAACTAAATTGTCCTCTTACAACAGCTCCAGATGCAGAAATAGTGCTTTTGTTATTAAGTGTTGCAGCTACCTCTATGCCAGCCACTTGTTTTTCAAAAGCTAAAAAATAGCTTTTTTTATTTTTTAAGCTTACATCACCAGCTTTTATACTCCAATCTTTACTAAAAATTTCTATAAAAATCCGATCAAAATCTGTGATGCTTTGTGAATATCCATTATTTTGTAATGGAATGTTTGTATCAAAAATATGAGCTCTTATCGATACATTTTTAGAGAGTTTTCCTTCTATATTTAGATCCATTGATGAGTTTGCTACAGTACTTTGGTTGTTTCCTGAGGTAATTCCTCTGTTAATAAATCCACTTGTTTTTAACCCATCAAATAACTTTAATTCACTTATTTTTTTATTAGTAGTTAAACTATATAATTGACCTGTATTGCTTTTATTTGGTACAATATATCGTTTGTCAAATGGACTGTAAGTTTTTGTAATAAATGAAGGGTAATGAAAATATTCAAGTGTAATTTCTTGGTGTTTTTTTGAGTCTATAATCAAAACGGCTTGATTATACAAAATCTCATATTCTGATGGATATAGTATTTTTTGTTGATTAGAAAGAACTTTGAAATTTTGAGGGTTAATGGGGACGGAATCAAATCTAATGGAATCTTGTAAAACTTTAATTTTTTTAGAGATAAAATCTGATAAACTATTTTGACAATGGGCAAAATAGCCAACAAAGAACAGCAATAAGAACAAAGTTTTTTTTGTCATATACTACAAACGTAGGAATTGTAAAATTAGTTTAAAATAATTATTACCGTTTTAATAGAAGATTTAAAAACGTGCGATTAAATTTCAAAAATATGTTTGGAGTTTTCAGTTGTTCTTTCTATAATTTCATTGATAGAGACATTATAAATAGTGGCCAATTTTTCAATTACATAGGTAATATAGCTACTTTCATTTCTCTTGCCTCTGTGAGGAGAAGGTGATAGGTATGGAGCATCTGTTTCTAACACAATATGTTCTAGAGGAATCTGATTCAGAAAGGTGTCAATTTTTCCATTTTTAAAAGTAGCTACCCCTCCAATTCCCAGCTTCATATTGTATGAAATAGCTTTTTCAGCTTGTTCTAAAGTCCCAGTAAAACAATGAAAAATACCATATAAATCAGGTCCTTTTTCTAGTTCTAATATGTCAAAAATTTCATCAAAAGCATCTCTGCAATGAATTACAATTGGTAGTTTTTTCTCTTTAGCCCAAATAATTTGAGTTTGAAAAGCCTCTTGTTGTTCTTTCAGGTATGTTTTGTCCCAATATAAATCAATCCCTATTTCACCTATGGCAACAAAGGATTTTTTATCTATCCAATCTTTAACATGTTGTAATTCACTTTTAACGTTTTCTTTTACTGAAGTAGGATGCAGGCCCATCATTAAAAATACATCATTTGGATAATTCTTTTCTAAAGAAAACATTCTTTCAGTATAGCTACTATCTATTGCAGGAATAAAAAATCGATGCACACCTACATCCTTAGCCCTCTGTATCATAGGCCCTCTGTCTTCATCAAATTGTTCAGAGTATAAATGTGTATGTGTATCTGTAATCATAAAATTAGCATTAAAATCTACCTAAAGCTAATACCAATAAGGATATGTAAATAAATGATACAATATCTTTATGAATGCCTTATTTTTGATGTAAAAATACAGCTTAATGAGTAGTCTAAAAAAACTATTACAAAAAAAGAACTATTTGAAAATAAATCTAAAGAAAATGGTTACCAAACATTTAGAATTAGATGCAGAAATTAATGGTATTAAAGGTAGGTTCATTTTAGATACAGGAGCTTCCAATTCTTGTGTTGGTATAGATATGATTGACTTTTTTAAAATTCATGCAGAGGTAAGTGATACTAAGGCAGCTGGAGCTGGAGCAATTGATATGGAAACTCAAAAATCGGAATACAATACCTTAAAAATTGGAAAATGGAAAACTAATAAATTTCATTTAGTATTATTTGACTTAACTCATGTCAATAGTGCATTAATTCAGCATAAAGCTTCAGAAGTGCATGGCATTATAGGGGCAGATATTTTAGAAAAAGGGAATGCAATTATAGATTATAACAAACATATTTTATATCTAAGAAAATCAAAAAAATAGCAATAAGATTGTATCTTTGACATGCTAAAATTATAAAATATGAGCTTGCAAAAACAAATAATGGAAGAAATGAAAGCAGCTATGAAGTTGAAAGACACAATAGCTTTACAGGCTTTACGAGCTGTTAAATCTGCTTTCTTATTAGCAAAAACAGAAACTGGTGCTGGAGAGGATTTGACAGAAGAACAGGAGATGAAGATTATTCAAAAACAAGTAAAACAACGTAAAGATAGTGCTGCTATTTTTATAGAACAAGGAAGGCAAGACTTAGCAGATCCAGAATTGGCAGAAATTGCTATTCTTGAGAAGTTTTTACCCGAAGCATTACCTGAAGATGCTATAGAAAAAGTAGTTTTAGAAACTATTGCTAAAACTGGAGCAGAAGGCATGAAAGATATGGGGAAAGTGATGGGGATGGTTTCAAAACAATTGGCAGGTCAAGCAGATGGTAAAACCATTTCTGGAATTGTCAGAAAAAATTTAGCATAAATAACTTACTAGGCCTCGTGGCGCAACTGAATAGCGCACTGGATTTCGGCTCCAGCGGTTGTAGGTTTGAATCCTACCGGGGTCACTAATTTGATTATTAAAGAGTTAAGCATTAGTTTAGCTCTTTTTTTTATGCCTTATATTTATGTATTCGCACACTGTATCGCACACTGAGTTGATATTTTATCTATTCCTATAATGTTAATAAAACCGAATAACTCAAAACACAACCCTTGCAGAAATGTAGGGGTTTTTTATTGGACTTATTTTTCACTTGAACCTCCTATAATTTCTATTTGAAAGTTAGTAGGCATTTCGTCATTAATTTCTTCAACTTGTTTTAATCTAGGAATCACATATTGAATACTTATTTGAATCAGTTTAAGTCTTTCGGCTTTATTCATTTCTTTTATGTCAAGGCTATCTATTGTTTCACATAATATATCTGCTAGTCTGTCTTTGATTAAAGATGTTATTTTGTTTGGCGAACCTTTAGGTCTAGGCATAAATAGTTGTATTTTATTTATTGTTTAAAAATATTCTTCTTCTTATCCAACTTGACTTTGATAGTCTTTCTTTTTTTGCTTCTGATTCAATAAACTTGTTATCATCTTTAGATAATCTAATAGATATTGTTTTTTCCATAGTTTTTGTTTTTGATTAATTCGTGTTTAAGCATAAAAGTTTTGATAGCTATTAGTAGCTTCAGTTCTTTTGGTAAAGTACCTTAAAGCAGCTTCTACTCCATTTATAGGCTCAATATTTCTAATATATTTAATATTAGTTCTCATTGTGTTTGATAATTGCTTTCTAGTTAACTCTATTGGACAATGCCAAGCAAAGTGTAGATGATTGTTTAGATTGTCATCATACTCAATGAATGCTATTGCTTGAGTAATTAATTTTCTATTTACTAAATTATCCATCACCTTATCTACATAACTATTACTCATCTTGTTGTTGTAAACCTTTGTGAAGTTATCTTGATAATTATTATTTATTCTTAATACTGACTGATAATTAAAATCATATTTAGAATATTCTTGAATAAGTTTCCATTGTTTATCTTGTTTTGGTTGCCATATTTTATTAGTGCTTTTTACATCTTCTTTAATTGAAGTTAAGTTGCTCATTATTAGTAATTTAGTTATTATTATTTTATGATTAGACAAAAGAAAGTTAATAGTGTTTTTTCCACTCTAATTACATTGTTACTTATATAACGAAATTGTTTTACTATTTTGAATTTTGATATTAAATAAAATTGTTAACGATTTGTCGATAAGTTGTTTTTATATATATTTAATTTGCTTGAAGTGTAAAAACTTTTTCGTAAAGCAATTTTTTTTACCCTCGGGATTTCATAATCCCTTGGGTTTTTTATATTAAAACTGTTTTCAAATACAAGCGTATTTTTAAGCCCTCTAAAGCACTTTCTGCATTGTGTAGTACTTAAGTATGGTTTTGGTGGTGGTTTGGAAGAAAAAAATGCAAAATTTAAATAATTAAGCAGTTCAATAGATAGCCTTTTTATGCGTTTTAAGACACTTTA